>Ga0302241_1000277_pt1 | contig 51092 bp, 60 predicted proteins | sample AAG_UR_Arg_MG_FD_193532 | JGI IMG/M metagenome (GOLD analysis project Ga0302241, IMG submission 193532) | Enriched activated sludge microbial communities from anaerobic digester in WTTP, New Holstein, Wisconsin, United States - AAG_UR_Arg | ecosystem: Engineered > Bioreactor > Anaerobic >... | reverse complement strand
ATTTGCTGGGGAATCACAAATTGGCGAAGGCCATCGCTGATGTGTCTTGGTCACAATTCAGAAGTCTGCTTGAATATAAGGCAAAGTGGTATGGGAGGCAGGTTGTTACTGTGGGAAGGAGCTTTCCTTCAAGCCAATTGTGCTCAAATTGCGGATACAAGAATAAAGACGTTAAGAATCTGGCTGTTAGAAAATGGATTTGTCCGGAATGTGGTGCAATCCATGACAGAGATCTTAACGCAAGCATGAATATTAAGTATGAAGCCCTAAGGCTTCTAACCGCTGGTGCGGCGGGGATAGCCTAATAAAAAACTGTTCGTTAGAACGGTGTTCTTAGGAATCCCGTGACTTGAGTCATGGGAGGTTCAATATGACAACAGCGGTATATAGTGAATGTATCGACACTTTATTGTATCATGATTATAATTGTTATATAGAGGCGTTACGAAGAGAGTTAACAAGACCATCGGCAGAGCTCTAAGGCTTTTGCCGATGGTTATTTAAGCGTCACGGCGCTTTTGAGGAGAGGTTATTTTGAAAATATCAAAAAAAGACGCGCTGCACTGGTTCGAGTTCTTTTCGATTTTGCCTGAAGATGAGGAAATTATGACCAAACAGCAAGAAATTATTTACGCGACCTTTGCGCAAATTGAGGCTGCGGTCGATCACAAAATGGATGCGTTGATGGCGGACATCAAGAACTTGAAGACTTTGGAGAATAGAACCTTTTACGTGGGGAGTGACAGCAAATTTCCGGATGGCTGCCGCTCGTGCCTCCTGGGAACCGGGCTCAGCGCCATCAGAAAAACGAACAAATGCAATATCGTGTGCAAGTTTTGTTACAACTACGGCGAGCTCGATGACATCCCGCCGGTCGGCGAAGGCCTGTGGGAGATTGGCGGCACCAAGTTCTACGAGAAGGATCTGGACCTGCTCTTGTCCATCCAGCAAAAGCCAACGGGGATTTCCTACGTCTATTTGGAGCCGTTCATGGAAATTGAGAAATATTATCCGGTGGTTGAGAAATTTAGGGCGGCTGGGGTTCATCAGCATTTGTATACCAATGGGACCCTGTGTACGGAGGAAAATTTGAAAGCACTGGGGGAAGCCGGTCTGGATGAGATCCGTTTCAACCTGGGTGCGACCCACTGCTCGGATAAAGTCATTGAAGCTATTGGGCTGGCGAAAAAATACATTAAAAACGTAGGCGTTGAAACCCCTATGACACCGGAGTTTTTTGATGCCTTTTTCAAGAAGAAGCAGGCGATCTTAGGGACTGGCCTGGATTTCATCAACTGCGCGGAGCTGCATTTGAATGAGAACAATATTGACAATTATAACGGGGAAAACATGTATATCTCCCGACACGGCTATATATCGCCGGTTTGGAGCAGGGAACTCACGCTGAAGTTCATGAAAATTGCCAGTGAAGAAAATTGGGACCTGGCTGTTCACGATTGCTCGAACTTCACGAAATTTGCCAGAGGCTTGAATTTGAGCGCTAAAGAGGGCAAGTGGTTTGGCGCCAGCAATTATGCCTGTGAATTCGCGCGGATTCCGTATGAAGTGTTTTTACCGATCCTGCGGGATGAAAGCTTTGAGTTCCTAACCGAAGAGCCGCTGCCTGCCGGATATGGACCGGGGGAGATCGTTTTTTAGGCGTCAGCACATCCGGTTCAATGGGCTGAAACATTTCCTGAAAAAACTTAAGTTCAAAAGAAAAAACCTGAATCGCTCAAATTCTCTCGAGCGGTTCAGGTTTTTATATTTGGATTTATGAAGCGTTTAGTCTAGGAAATTTTTTTTTCCCAATTGATGTAGCTGTCGTACATTTGAAGGGCTTGCTTCATCTTCTTGTCGCTGACCTTGGAGCGGTCTTTGAGAATGCCGGACATTTGGATCAGTTGAGCTTCAAGGATTCTTGGGTCGTTGAAACGGCCTTGGTTGACCGTGGTTTTCGATTTGGCTGCTCTGACACTTTCCTTAAACATGAACAGAATGAAGCTTTGCTTTTTCTGCTTTGGCACCTGTTTGACGGTTTCCTGGACGTGTCTGAACATTTCATGCATTTCCTTGGTCTTTTTGCGGTAGTACACTACAGCGCCAATAACTGCACCAATAACAATACTACCTACAATAATCCAAATTGTCGTTGAATCCATTTGTGACCTCCTAGTTGTTATGTTACTCATATTGTAATCGAAAACAGCATAAAAGGCATGTGTTTTTTTCGTTACGAACATTAACATTATATGATGGTTCGAGGTATAAAAGCAAGGACCACAAAACATTAAATTTTGCTTATGGTCACAAGCTGACAACCACCCTGATTTTTATTTGGCTGTCCGTCAGCCGGAGTGAATCGGAAAATTTCGAGCGATGCGGTTGCAATCGAAGTGCGATATGATATAATAATCGTACGATTAACTTTATAAATCGTACGAGGTGATGTTATGAGTGAAAATAATGTCTACAGCAAAACCATAACTGCAACGGAATTTAAAAAGAATTTGGGAAAATACCTGGATTATGTCAATGAGAACAACGAGGTCGTTATAACTAAGAACGGGGAAAAAGCGGTTCGAATGACACCCTACCTGTCTGACTATGACCGGTATAACTTGATGCAGTTGAAAGAACAGGTGCTGGACTACCAATATGGGGGTAAAAAGGTTTCCTATGAGGAATTCATGGAGATCTATGAAAAGAGCGAGCTGAGGATGGAGTTCATTGACGGGGAAATTGTGTTGATGGGGTCACCGAATTTTGAGCATCAGGAGATTTCAGGACGTTTGCATATTCTATTTAGTCAATTTTTGCGAGGAAATAAGTGCAGAGTCGTCTATGCACCCTTTGATGTTCATTTTTTCAAGCCTGAAATCAAAGATCCGGATGTGTGCCAGCCGGACCTCCTCATAGCTTGTGATATTGAGGAAAAGCTTAACGAAAAAGGCCGCTATATGGGGACACCTGCATTGGTGGTTGAAATTCTTTCTCCAAGCACCCGGTCCAAGGACATGGTCAAAAAACTGAATACCTATATGCTTTCAGGTGTTAAGGAATACTGGCTGGTAGATCCTGTTCGAAAGACTATTATGATCTATGGCTTTAATAACCTGGATGTCGAAGAATTTATCAGTTATAAAGCGGATGAAGTCGCGGCGTCTCAGGTGTTCGAGGGGCTTGAAGCGCCTTTGGCGGAGGTTTTTTAACAACGATTAATGGGTAAAATAATGTAGTGATCAGCAGAACTGAATCGCGGGTCCACGTTGGGAGGGCTGTGATGAATACGATCAAGAAAATGCTTTGGAAGATGTTGGGACGTGTGATTTTGGATGAAGCAGTCCTGCGGGCAAAAGGTCCAACGATCCTTCATATTTCTGATACACCGACCTCCTTTTACCCTGAATTAAACCGCCTCCTGGGCATTTTGAAACCGAATTGCATCATCCATACCGGGGATCTCGCAGATGATTTGAAGCTTCAGCTTCGCCCGAGTTTGCTGAGAAATTATGAGAGCGCGCTGGTTAAACTCATGCAGATCGTGAATCAGAGTGCTGCTGAAAAAGTAATTTTTACCCTTGGTAATCATGATAATCTCGAACTTGTCAGAAGATACGCCGGACGCGCTGAATTTTATGAAGACGCAATCACAGAAAATTTTCAGGGCATAAGAATTTCGTGTGCTCATTATCATGAAGCGGCACTTGGATCGTCAAAATCAAAAAGGTCTGACTTCTATCTTTACGGTCATGACTTATCACTCAAGAGTCAAAGGACGAACGAAGTTTATTTCTTAAATGGTATCGAAGCAATGCATCTAATCGATCTATCCAACGGTGAAGTTTTTGAGATCATGTATCCTGGTGGCACTGACAGCGCGAGATTGAATCGAAAGAGAATGCGTCTATAACTGAGTTGGAGGTGAAAAAATGGTATCCCTGCTGAGAAATGGACCGCGTATGCTGTATATAGGAACTACAAAGCGGTTTGAATTCATAAATTTTTTAATCGAAAAATTTCAGGCTGAAATTTTGGATGTGGACGTCGTCTTTGACAGGTCGGATGAGTTTAATACAATAATTTATTTGTTTTCTGATCTGAAACCAAGTGTAAACAAAAGCGACGTGAAAGATACATTGCTGATTAGAAAGGATGTCGCGCATGTTCTGTGTCAATTAATTCAGAACGAGAACGCCACTTTGATTCAGGCGATCAGGCCAGCGCCTCAGACCATCTTAATGAGAGCCATAGGCGATATGGAAAAAATGCTGCTTAATATTCAAAAGGATTTTGGCGGTAAGATTGGGTCCTTCAATTATTGTGTCGAAAGTGGCTGTGCGGCCTCCACCATTATTGGATTAACGGACAAACCGCTCAGCAGAAGTGCAAAGTTCAGCGATATGTATCACAATTTTTTGAGGCTGGACCAAGATTACGCGACACTTCACCGAGATCTGACAATGGACGCTTATAGATATTTGAACAGCAGTATGGACAATAAAGAATGGCATGAATTTGAAATCCGGATTTACGACGTGTATGGTGCCTTTCAGCTTCACTATCAGCGGTTAATAGAAGTGTTGGATTCTCTTGAATTGGGAATCGTGATCGGCGAGAGCTGGTCAAAGGACTACCCCAAATTTCTCTTTCCCGTGGAAGTCTATAGTGTACACTTTTTGACCTTCGTTGAACCGAAGGTCTTTAAACAAATCCTTCTGGGTCTGGAGCATCTTTCAGATGGTGAGCGAATCGTCGATTATGACCTATACATAAAAAACAAAAAGGTCTATTGGAGAGAGGCGCTGCAAAATAAAACAAACATAAACAGAGAAACGGAATCGCTTAAAGCCCGTTCTGAAGTATACGGGCGTTTGGATCAAAAAACCAAAGCTGAGCTGGCGGTTTTGGAGCAAAAAATTCTTGGTACGAGAAAATAGGTACATTCGCAGAAGGGGGCATGCGAAATGTGGGGAACAGAGGCAGAAAGAATGGCGTTTGCCGCCGTGTATCCTTTGTTTTACGGAAGTTCGGAGGAGCGAAATTATGCCAAGGGCATCAAAACTATTAAGAAACTAGCTGAAAATAGTTATGCGCCAGCCCTCTGCGCACTCGGAATTGCCTATTTTGACCACATGGGCGTACGCAGAGATTATGTTGAATCCTTCAACTGCTATATGAGTGCTGCGGAACAAGGTTACCCGAGTGCAGAATGTGGTATTGGCAACTTTTATGCAATCGTGCATCCAAAACACAATGCTTGCGAAAATAATCCTGAAAAAGCAGTCAAGTGGTGGCTTAAAGCCTCGGAACACGGCAATCCGGGGGCTCAGTGCAATTTGGCCGGTTATTACTTAAACGGGACTGGTGTAAATGTGAATCCTGTCGAGGCTTTTATCTGGGGGACCATGGCTGTGCACTGTTCAACCATTCGTTTTCGTTCTGCTGAAGTGTTCCGGGATCAAGCGCTGGAATTGTTGAATGAGGCACAAGTTAATGAGGCTAATAGCCGCATTGGGGTACTGAAAGGAAATTTGCCGAAAGCGTGGTCAGATCATATTACCTATTGGAGATTTTTATACCAGGCGTGGGGGCAGTCATTTGAGGAAAAATAACCATCGGCAAAAACATCTCTTTATTTAGGTTTTGATAAAAGAAGTGTGATAAAATTGAATTGGAAATTCGAAAACAACGGAGGTGCGACAGTATGCATGAAGTAAAACAAGGTGCCCACAGCTTCTATATTGGTGAATCCGAAGATCAATGGTCAGCGACTATGACCTATGTGCCTTCCGGAGAGAAACGGATTACAATTGATCACACCTATGTTTCTGAAGCGCTCAACGGCCAAGGCGTTGGAAAGCTGCTGCTGAAAGCGCTGACGGACTGGGCAAGGGATGAAAATTTGAAAATTACGCCAGTTTGTTCCTATGCCAAAGCGCAGATGGAAAAGAACAGTGAGTATCATGATCTGATTTTTAGAGAATAATTCGGCTGCATTAGCGTTTTTTGTAAAATTGAAAGGTGAGTGAGGGCACTTGGAAAATAAACGAATGTTGACTATTTTACTCGCAGCTTTAATTGTCATGGGGGGCATTGTGGCAAGTACTTATAAAGTCGCGGACAGTTTGGTGGAGATCAAAGGAACGAATTTTATCACTGTTTCCGGATCTGCCAGACAGCAGATTACTTCAGACCTCATGGTTTGGACCGGCAGCTTCAGCGCTCAGTCAGCGAGTCTTAAAGAAGCTTACGCAAAGTTGAATGCGGACCAGGAAAAGGTAAAAGCATTTTTGTCATCCAAAGGCATTCCGGAAGAACAGATGATTTTCTCCTCCATCTCCACGAACCCAATTTACGAAGTGACACCGAGCGGTATGTATACCATGAATGTGATGGCCTATCGACTGGAAATGCGGGTGGAAATCAGCTCCACAGAGCTCGATAAGTTGACCAGAGTTTCCAGAGAAGTTACAGAGCTCATTAATGAAGGCATTGAATTTCAATCCTGGCAGCCCCAATATTTCTATACCAAGATCGCGGATTTAAAGGTGAGCATGCTGGCAGAAGCGACGAAAGACGCCAAAGCCAGGGCGGAGCAGATTGCGTTGAATACAGGCGGCAACATTGGAAAGCTGCGCTCTGCAAAGATGGGCGTCATGCAGATCACACCGGCTAACTCAACTGAAGTGTCGGACTATGGGATCAATGACACATCGTCTATAGAAAAAGCCATCACAGCTATTGTGACAGCGAGTTTTGAAATTGAGGATTAGAAGAGTATGAAATAAGGTCAATTGGTGTATAAGGTGCCAATTGACCTTATTTTTTATTTTAGTCGTGGAAATATTTTCGGTACCATAGGTGTCATACCTTGCCAATCCGGACTTAGTCTTTGTCGTCCTAATTATTCGCATTATTATTGAAAAAAAGAGGCAAAAGGTGTAAAATTACACTATAACCAAAATATGAATTGTGGGGTAATGTTTATGGATAAAACCACATTTATAAAGCTCATGGACGAAAAAATGAAACTGATTAGAACGGAATATGGGCTGACACAAGATAAAATGGCGGTCATTCTTGGGATCTCAAAGAAGACGCTGATCGAGATTGAGAAAGGCAGAAAGAGTCTGGGCTGGACAGGGTCAGTGACATTGGCCAGCATTTTCTCAGACAGTACACTTCTGCGTGACGCTCTTGGAGGTGATATTTCTGGCATGATTATTTCAGTGGCATTCAAAGACTTGGAAGTCGACTACCCGAGAACCTGGGGCGGAAGAGTGTGGTGGAAGACCGTTCAAGAGACTGATGGCTATAGGATCCAGCAGAATTTAATATCTCATCACTACAGGATTTTAGATCAGGAAAATCGAAGACTATTTGCGTCATTTAGTTTGGAAGATACACGCGCGGTTATGGATGAAATTCAAAAGTCGTGATTTTAACCAAACTTCAAATAAGAAGGTGAAATGACAGGCACCCATTAACTAAACCTTTTATTGACCTTTGGAGGCGATGACCCCTTGAGTAACACTAATCGTACCATGCTCGCTACATATTTGACCTTGACACTTATGATTCTCCTTTTCACAACCCTGTTTTCTCTCGAAAGCCCTGCGCTTTATTTGAAATTTGGCGTACGGATTGCCATGTTTTTGACTGTCATTGTGTTAAGTAAAAAATACTGGGAACAAAGAATCCTCATCCTGGCCTTTCTGTGCACCATTCTGTCGGATTACTTCTTTGTATTCTTAAGAGCGACAGATCCGGACTTTCCAAATCGAGAGCTCTACGGCATGCTGGGCTTTATAGCGGCTTATCTGTTTCTGATTGCCGCTTTTCAAAGAAATTTCAGAATCGGGAAAAAAGAAATTGTCACAGTGGTTCCTTTTGTCATCACCTTCGGGATCGTCTTGTTTTTGCTCGTAGAATACGCTGTGGGATTCATGTTTTGGGCAGCAGTTGTTTTGGGGATTGTGTTATGCTATACAGGGATGACCATGGTATCGACGCTCTACCGAGGCTATTTTCAAAAAAATGCTGCCTGGATGATTACCGCTGCCGGCACAGTTTTGTTTTTAAGCGACATGGTCGTTGCCTTCTCCATTTTCCACCCTTATTTTAAGCAGTTCCTGCTGTGGAAGGAAAATCTAATCTGGGGCACTTACATGCTCGGTTGGACCCTATTACTCATGATCACTGCCGAGACATCTCTGACAGTCAAAGATAAGTACACAACCAGGTAAGCAGGTGAAAAACAATGCCCCTTGATCAAGATGACGATTTTGAGGACGATATTCTGATAACGAAAAAACAAATCGATGATTACAGAAAGAAATTTGGCTTGAAGCGAATCCTATCAGGGATTCACTTGTGGGGGATTGGCGTAGGTACGGTCATTGCAGGCACATTTTTTGGATGGAACTATGGCTTGGAACTGTCCGGTTCACTGGGATTTTTTATTACAACACTTGTGGTAACCGGCTTTTATTTTGTCCTCGCCATTATCTTTTCTGAACTTTCGGGATTATATCCTTATGCCGGCGGACCTTATGCCTATGTCAGAAAGGGGCTGGGGAAGCTTGGGGGATATCTGACTGGGGTTCTGACGATTGCAGAGTTCATTTGCGCCTCTGCCGCCGTAACTATCTCCATTGCCTCCTACGTCTCCTGGGTCTACCCCTCCATTCCAAAGATGTACGTCGCGCTGGGTGTCTATGTGTTATTTCTCATGATTGACGTCATTGGCATCAAACAATCGGCGAATTTTCAACTGATCATCACCAGTGTGGCGATTGGGGCGCTCATCATGTTCTTCATTGGAACAGCGGACGCGGTGAACCTCTCCAGGACGTTTGACATTGAGCCTTTTGTCAGCGGGGCGAAAGGGATCGTCATCGCGATCCCGTACGCGCTTTGGTTCTATCTTTGCTTCGAGGGGATTGCACTGGCGGCCGAGGAAACCGTCAATCCCAAGACGGACATGCGCATAGGCTTTGGAACAAGCATAATAACGGTGGCGGTGCTTAATTTTGGTGTCCTGATTTTCTGCCTGGCAACCGTGGATTGGCGGGATCTCCTGATGAACGACTATCCACTGTCCAGTGCAATGCATCTGGTCAATCCAAATGGCGGCAAATGGCTGGTCATTTTTACGACCCTTGCCCTCAGCAGCCTTCTGGCGAGCTTGCACGGCATGATCAACGGGTTTTCCAGACAGAGCTTCGCCCTTTCGCGGGCGGGGTATCTGCCTAAAATCATGAGCCGAATTCATCCGGTCACAAAGACGCCTTATCTTGCCATTGTCCTGCCCGGGACCATCGGCATATTACTGGCTCAGTTTGGCACGGCCAGAATCCTGGTGTTTGCCGCTGGTTTTTCCGCGCTTCTGATGTACCTGCTGGTCATTTTGTCTTATCTGAAAATCAAGTTGTCAGCGCGCAAGGCATCACCTGGCTGGACGACCAAGGTCAAGGCTGCTGCCCTGGTTGTTTTTTCTGCGCTCATTTTCAGTGCTCTGATGTTTATTAGCCTGCGTACGCCGGATAGTGTTAAATTTGTGGGCATTTTTTTGGGCGGCGCTGTGTTGTACTATTTTTTAGTTGGCAGGAAATACATTGCCCTTGACGCTCCAGAGGAGAGGGAAGCCCAAAGCAGTATGATTAAAATTCATTGACACAGAAAAGCAGGGGTGACGTTCATGAGACCCACTACATATGAAGTATCCAGACAGCTGTGTGAGGACGCAGCCCGCCTGATCAGGGACGGGTGGCACCCTCTTTTAAGCTGCTATAAATCAATGCGCTTAGTGATTGAGGGCGCTTTGCCGATGGTTCTCTCCTCCACCTCTCTCGAGGCATCTTCCGCTCCGGATCATCCTACTGATTCTCAGCTGGAAGCAGACTGCCTGGATGAAAAAAACGGTTATGACTTAACCGTTGTGATGAATGGGGCATCCATCGGGACCTTCTCCGTGGTGGAAAGAGAAGGTCTATTCAACAGGTCGGATTTTTTGGCTCACCTGGATCAGGCCGCACGGCTGAGGCTGAATGAAAACCCGGATGCGTTGATCCCAAGCGCCCAGTGTTTGCTGGATACTCATGGCGAAGTCGTCTGGATGAATGGCACAATGACGGAAGTGGCGCGCATTTCGCCTGAACTTTTTCGGGATTTAATGGATCAGACCTTCGACAATCCGGTGTCGTCAAGTGAAGGGACCCTTCAGGTTACGGAACTCGAAATTCATCAGTGTCATATGCTCGCCGTGAAAATTCCCATTCGAAGTGTCGAAGAGGGGCTCATGCATTTCGTGATCCTTTCCGATAACGCGCAGGATCCAAAGTCTGCCGTGATTAAGGAAATCCATCACCGGGTTAAAAATAATCTTCAGACCATAGCGAGTCTGCTGCGGCTTCAGATGCGGCGGGTCAATTCCAAGAAAGTGGAAAATGCCTTCAATGAGAGCATCAACCGCATCTCCAGCATCGCTTTGATCCACGAGGAGCTTTCCAGGGGCGGCATTGATAAGATCAATATCAAGTCGGCGACCGCGAACATTATGGAAATGGTGCTTTCAAGCATGGTGCCTCCCGGAAAAAATATTACAGGTGAGCTGAGCGGCTCAGAGATTTATCAGGATGCTGACAAGGCGAGCAGTCTGTCCCTTTGCATTACGGAGCTGATTCAAAATTCTGTTGAGCATGCTTTTCAAATGCGAAAGAAGGGTGTTATCAAGGTCGATATTAGTGAGGTGGAAGGTGAAGCGGTGATCACCATCTCGGATAACGGGATTGGTTTTGGTGGAAAGAAAAACAGAAACAGCCTTGGTCTTGAAATCATTGAAATGATTACAGTAGAAAAGCTGAAAGGCACTTTTGTGATTAATGGGCAAATCAACGGAACGACTTCGGTCATCCGGTTTCCGCTCAAGTCTTAATTGAAAAGCTTTGCAACATATGGTTTGAAAGTGTGTTATCTTGAAAGTATGATCTATGGGCGGGGTGTTTCGAGTGAAGTCATTAAGAGTCATAATTGCTGAAGATGAGCCGGTGACGCGAAAGGATCTGCGTGAGATGCTCGCGGAGGCTAAGATAAAAACCATCGGCGAATGCGGAGATGGTCAAACCGCAGTGGAGCTTGCCAGGAAGCTGAAACCGGATCTGATCCTGATGGATATAAAAATGCCAGGTATGAATGGAATAGAAGCCGCCAAACTGCTCAATCAGGAGAAAATTGCGCCGGTCATGCTTTTAACCGCCTACAGCCAGAAACAGCTGGTGGAAGAGGCTAGAGAGGCGGGTGTGCTTGCCTATCTCGTCAAGCCAATCAATAAACAAAATCTCATTCCTGCCTGCTATATTGCGGTTTCCCGTTACGAGGAGTTCAGCCTTTTGGCTCAGGAAGTGGACACTTTGAATGAGGCGCTTCATTCGAGGAAGCAGATTGAGAAAGCAAAGGGCATTCTGCAGCAGCACTATAACCTGGATGAAGAGGCGGCGTTTAAGAAGATCAGGACTATGAGCATGGACCAGAGAAAAACCATGAAGGAAATCGCAGAGGCCATTATTATTGCCATGGGGTAAGACAATGTGGACTTTGTGGTTCTTGACGTTCACGAAATAGTCTGATAATATAATGACAACTGAAAACGACGAATGCAACGGCGCATTCGGATTTCGAAAGCAATGAGGCTTTCAAACCATCATTTTTATGATGGCTTGATGCCTCATTTTTTGTTTTTGGAATTTTGTTGAATTATTCTCGTTTGGCGTGCCGTCGCTTCAAGTAACCAACCCGGCAGTTTAAATCTAAGGAGGTGTAAGCTTTGGAAAAAAAGATACAAAAGCTCTATTCGACGGACTGCATTACCATGATTGTTTTTCTGGCATTATTTTGTCTGCTTCTCATCTACATTACTTTCAACGTCTTGACCTTGGCGTCTGATCACGCTGTAAGAGGTGTAATTATTGCAGCCGCGGGATTGATCATTGCTTTTGGGACAGCGTCGTCAGTAGCCGTTTTGATTCATCTGAGAAAAAATCAGCGGCAGATTTATGTTCAGGAACTTTTGTCTTATGAAGATGAGAAGACTGGTACTATGAAAAACTAAAACCAGACATCTTACAGGGCAAATTTTGAAATGCCGCGTTGTCGTCAATTGCAACATTCATCAGTTGAGGATTCGGGAAAGGGTGAAACTATGGTGCACAGTGAAAAGAAAAAAGGGAAGAAGAATTTATGGATTGAACTCGCGGACTCAATGTTTATTATGATCCTTTGCTTCGCTACATTATTGACGGCTATGCTGATGTCTGGAAATACAAGTGGTGAGCTCAGTTATGCCATTAACTTCAAGACCCTTGGCATAGTCATCACGAGTTTATTTGTTTATCTGATTTATATCCTGTACCAGTCTGACAAAGAGTTAAAATCCATGATTCACAGTTTGTATAGTGACGCGGAAACGATCAGCATAGAAGTCAAGGAGGCGTAGATAATGAGTTTTTGGAGCGTGATGAACTATGTGGCCTGGGGACTATCGGCAGTACTTGCTTACCTGATCTTTTCAGATTTTATTCGTGTAGAGCTTGGCCGCATCAAGAAAGAAGACTAATTAGCTGAAAGGTGGAACTGAAATGGATCATTTACCTGATCTGAACGCGTCGAAGGAAGCTTCCTCGAGCTCTCACCTGTCCAAGGTGTTGGGCCCGATGCATATTTGGGCACTCGGGGTAGGCATTGTTCTTGTGGGTCAATTCATGGGCTGGAACTTTACAATTGCCAAAGGTGGATCATTGGGCTCGATTATAGCTTGCTGGGTGATTGGCATACTCTATATTTCTCTGATCATGTTCAACACGGAAATGGGATCCGTTATGCCGGAAGCCGGCGGTCAGTATTCCATGGCCAAATACCTGCTGGGGCCGCTGGCTGCATTTAATATTGGAATGATGCTCGTCTTCGAGTACGTCATGCTCGCCGCTGCGGATTCCCTGGTGGTTGGCGAGATTCTCAAGACGATCAGCCCGGACATACAGGCGCTGCCTTATATTATCCTCAGCATTCTGTTTTTAACCTGGCTCAATTACCGTGGTGTCCATGCCACACTCAATCTCAATATCGTTCTGACAGGCGTCGCATTTATTACGATTATAATTTTGCTCTTCAGCACCAAATTTTACTCGCCTTCAGAAAGCATGATTAAGCTTAGTGAAATGACCAATGGGCTGCCGTATGGCTGGATTGGGATTCTGGGGGCCTTTCAGTTTGGCTGCTGGTTTTATCTTGGCATTGAAGGCACTGCCCTGGCTGCGGAAGAATGCCGTTCAACGGGCCGTTCGCTTCCAGTAGGCGCTGTGGTTGGTCTCCTGACGCTGATCATTGGCGCTACCATCACTTGGTTTGTCAGCTCGGGCCTGGTTCCTGCGGATCTGCTGGGCGTTTCGACCTACCCGCTTTTCGATGCCGCAGTGGCGACCGGAAAGCCTATTGTCATTCAGCTTCTCTTTGTTGGTACCATTCTCGCGTGCCTGGCCAGCGCCAATGGATGTATCGCAGACTCAAGCCGGGCATGGTATTCCATGTCGCGGGACACCCTCATTCCGGAAGCCTTCTCGGCGATTCATCCCAAATACAAAACGCCTTACCGCGCCATTGTTTTTCTGATGCCAATTTCCATAGCCTTCGGATTCACGGGACTGCTGGATCAAGTTATCACGTTTTCAATCCTTTCAGCACTCCTCGTTTACCTGCTGACCGCCTACATGATGTTCAAATTCAGACGCATGTATCCTATTGGCTCTATTGACCGCGGCTACATAGCCCCTTGGCATCCGTTCCCAGCGCTGATTGTCATTGTCCTGTCAGCAGCAACTCTCTTTGGCATGTATTTTGGATATTGGACCAATCTCCTGGCGGGCTTTGCGTTTTATCTTCTGGCCTCACTGTGGTTTGTGCTGCACAGGTCGAGATCCCTGGATATGTCGAGGTTTATAGCTCATGGGGCGTCTTACTGGCCGCGTCCGAAGGGGTATTGATGAAATTCGGTTGTGTTATAGAGGTGAAGTGAGTTGAGGAGACCATCGGCAGAGACTTTAAATCTTTGCTCATGGTCTTCTGTCGTTATGCTAATATTACAGAAATGTTACCGTGTCTGACACCAAGATCAACTGAGTGTCAGACACCGAGTTCAACTGAGTGTCAGACACCAAGATCAAGTGAGTGTCTGACACTAAGTTCAAGTGAGTGTCTGACACTAAGTTCAAGTGAGTGTCTGACACTCAGTTCAAGTGAGTGTCTGACACTCATTAAAAAGTTGCTCGCATCATCAAATCATTCTCTTCATTCGTTGACATGGAATCAATGTTTGTTACAATACAAATAACTTGGTTTATCTAAGTAAGTTGTACTAATTTCGAAATCGTGAAGCAATTATTAGAATATGTCCCTCAAACTCAAAGGAGTGTAAACCATGAAACTGACTAACAAAAAACCATCCCCATCCATGGAGCTGTGGCTAAAAGAAGCTAAGATGGATCCAAACGCTTCCCGTGTCGGGATGTTTTTAGTACACAACGGGGTCGTCAGAGAAACGCCCAAGGCTTTGGTCCGGCAAGGCATAGATGATGGAACTGAAGTCAAGGGAATGACTTTTTCCTATGATGCGGACAAAGTGGAGGCAGCCATCGAAGAAGCGCGTCAACTTGATGGGATCTATTATATCAAGGTGTGGCTGAATGAAGGGCAGCTTGAGGTAGGGGATGACATCATGTTTGTCTTGATTGGCGGCGATATTCGACCGAATGTCATTGATGGTCTTCAGTTCCTGGTGGAGAAAATCAAAACGGAATGTGTCACCGAGATTGAGCAAAGGGCATAGGGAAACATTACAATTTGAGCTCAACCTAAGGTTCGCAGTAGGCTTCAATTAAATATTATGTTATACTCTTACTGATGCTTAATCTTCGAAATTGAAGAGCGGGGGACGAACTACCTTGGGGTGAAACCGTGCAAACGGTGGGGTGAACTCTTTTACCTAACCCGTCAACTAACCTCGTCAGCTTAAAAGAGGAGGAACACGAGTGATATCAAAAATGAAAATTGCTGTGCTAGTCGCAGCACTGGCTTTCACGACTTCAGCTTTCCAGCCTGCCGGGTTTGCTTACACAGGCGCACTGTTGAAGCAGGGAATTCAAAGCACTGATGTGGCTGAATTGCAGCGGGATTTGAAACAACTTGGGTATTTTTCTGTGGATATTACCGGTTACTTTGGCAGTGTGACAAAGTCTTCGGTTGCAAATTTTCAGAAAGCCAACGGTTTGACGGCGGATGGGGTTGCGGGTGCGCAGACCATCGGCAAAATTACCGGGCTTTTGGGTGTGGATAAGCCAATTTCAAGGGGCGGGGTCTCAAGGGCGAATGCAGCTGCGACGAAAAGCGCGCAGAAATTGCCGTGGTTTGACGACGTTAAGAGCATTTACGCCAGAGGGGACGTCGCGACTGTGATCGACGTTCAAACGGGATTGAAGATGCAGATCAAGCGTACATACGGCGGAAACCACGCGGATGTGGAGACGCTGACCAAAGAGGACACGGCCATTTTGAAAGAAATCGCGGGCGGCAGCTGGAACTGGACCCGGCGTCCGGTCATCGTGGAAATTGACGGGTATAGAATTGCTGCGTCCATGACCGCAATGCCGCATGCCGGAAGGGATGACAAGCCAGAGGTTGTGGTGGTCAGCAATCGAAGCGGCGGCTTTGGCACAGGGCAAAACCTGGATGCGGTCAAAGGCAATGGCATGGATGGACACTTTGATATTCACTTCCTGAACAGTCGGACGCATTCCACCAATAAAGTGGACAGCAAGCACCAGGATGCGATTCAAAAGGCATTTGAGTCTGGGATGTAGTTGAAATAAAAGGTATAATCCAGGGGAGAGGGTACGAACAGGGCGTCGCTGAGCAGCGGGGCACTGAACGGGTCTTCTCCCTTTATTGTTTTTCGGGGGATATGAGAGCAGCGAAGGTTCGCTTACTTCTAGGAGGTCGTGACATCATGACAATGGAATTGTCGCATTATATTGGAGCAGCCATAGTACTGGTTATTATGACTTTGGGTGGGCTCTATTCGGGACGTCAGATTAATTCGAGCAGCGATTTTACCAGCGGCGGGAGACGTGCGGGCTCCGGGATTGTGGCGGGGACGATCATCGGGACGCTGGTGGGTGGGGCATCGACTATTGGAACAGCGCAGCTTGCTTTTACAGAGGGGTTTTCAGCTTGGTGGTTCACACTGGGGAATGGCTTTGGATGCCTGATTTTAGGTCTGTTTTTCGCAAAACCCTTGTATCAAAGCGGACATGTGACGCTGCCTCAGATGATCTCCGCGGAATATGGCAGAACTGCAGCTATGTTGTCTGCGGTGTTGACGAGTCTGGGCAGTTTTTTAAGCATCATCTCACAATTTCTGTCCGGAATTGCCTTGATCACAGCGTTGAGCAGTCTTGGGCCGGTCAGCGCCACTATTCTGGTGCTGCTCCTCATGATGGCCTACGTCATTTTTGGCGGCGTTTGGGGGACGGGCATAGTTGGGGTGCTTAAAGCCCTGCTGATGTATCTTGGGGTTGGACTTTGCGGCGTGCTTGCAGTGAAGCTGCAGGGCGGCGTGTCGGCGTTTCGTCTGGCACTTCCGGAAGCCGTTTACTTCGATCTGTTTTCCCGTGGACTCATTGTCAATATGGGGTCTGTGGTGTCCGTTGTGGTCGGGGTTGTCACCGGTCAGGTGTATATTCAGGCGATCATTGCTGCGAAGACTTTAAAGACTTCCAGACAAGGGGCGTGGATCAGCATGTTGCTGATTCCGCTGATTGGGCTTGCGGGGATTTATGTAGGGATGTTTATGAGAATCCAGGCGCCCGGTATGGATCCGGTCTATGCGCTGCCTGTCTTCGTTATGAGCTATCTGCCGCCGGTGTTGGCCGGTGCTGTTTTGGCGACGCTGCTGGTGACGCTGGTGGGCAGCGGCGCCGGGATGGCGCTTGGGATCAGCGCTATGGTGGGCCAGGATCTGTTTAAGGTTTATGTCGCGCCGAACGCCAGCGACAGGAAAATGTTGTTTGTGACGCGGCTGGTGATTTTTGTAGTGCTGGTGTTGTCGGGTGTGATGACCATCGGCAATCTGGGCTCTGGGATTCTTGGGTGGAGTTTTATCTCCATGGGGCTCAGAGGGGCTGTGGCGTTCGCGCCTCTGGCCATGGCGCTGTTTTTGCCCGGGAAAGTGGCAAAAGGCTATGCTTATGTGGCCATGGCGGCTGGACCGATTCTGGTCTTTGGGGGTCAGTGGCTGCTCCCTTCTTGGTTCAATCCCATTCTGATTGGGGTTGGCGGACCGGTCGCTATAATGCTCACAGGCTGGGCGAGAGGGAGGCAAAATCATAATGAGATATCCTAATATGAAGGACGGCGTTTTTCTCAAGCGGCCGAACCGCTTCATTGCGCACGTTGAAGTCGACGGGAACGAGGAGATCTGTCATGTGAAGAATACTGGCCGGTGCAGGGAACTGCTGACGGAAGGGGCCAGGGTGCTGGTTCAAGAATGCGACCATCCCGGGAGAAAAACCAAGTTTGATTTGATCTCGGTTTGGAAAGGGGAGCGGCTCGTCAACATGGACAGCCAGGCGCCCAATAAGGTTTTCAAGGAGTGGGCGGAGACGAGCGGCTTTTTTCAAGGGCTTCGTCTGATCAAACCGGAACAGAAATATGGGAACTCCCGCTTTGACTTTTACCTTGAGACGGAGACGCGAAAAGTATTTGTCGAGGTCAAAGGTGTGACCCTTGAGGAAGATGGCGTGGTTCGCTTCCCGGATGCCCCAACGCAGCGGGGGGTCAAGCACCTCAATGAGCTGATGGCATGTCTTGAAGACGGGTATGAGGCGCTGGTGGTTTTCATAGTGCAGATGAAAGGGGTTCGGTATTTCGAACCGAATGATACCATGCATCCCGAGTTTGGGGAGGCGCTCAGAAGACTTTCGCAGCGGGGCGGAGAGGTGATCGCGGTGGACTGCACGGTCACGGAGTCGACGCTGGAGGCTGAAGAGCGGGTTGAAGTTATACTGGGGCCTGGGCTATAAACAGCGTTGGTGAAGCTTGGTGGATGAAATTTGGTGTGAGATGAAACTCGGTGTCTGAGATGAAACTCGGTGTCTGACACCGAGTTTCATCTTGAAAGGTGACCATCGGCATAAAAAACGGGAAATGGAGCCGTAAGAAGGCGTCCATTTCCCGTTATGTTTTTTTGACTCTCACTTTAATAACAGCACTAATAAACTGTGCCTCGCTTAAGATTTTCGTAAAACTCGACTTTTGAGGCATTGTAGTACGGAATGACGTAGAGGAAGCCCAACCCAAAGGTCGCTATGCCGAGGAGAAACCAGCCAATGAAGCTGAGGGCAAAGCTGAAAAACTCCATCTTGTGTCCTTCCATCATCATCTTGGAAGCGGTAATGGACTCGAGAGTGGTCATGTCAGGGTTCTCTGTCATGATCAGATAAGCCATGGTGTAGCGGATGGCGGCTATAATGCCGGGGACGATCAGGAGTAGTGACCAAAGGGCAATAAAAAGGGTAGTCAGCAGATTCAGCAGAAAAGTGTCGCCAAAGCGCTTAAAGCCCACAAAGAGGTCCTTGATGTCTGCGGTTTGCTCTCTGAGTCGTCTGAAAAACACCATGAGTCCGTAGGTCAGAGGGCCGGTCAGAATAAAGCTGAGCAGATTGAAGAAAGCAGATGAGGGACTGAGCATACTTTCGCCGTTTGACAGGGTGACGACGCGGTCCTGGTTTGTGAAGAGCTGTGTCAGTGCCAGGAAAATGAGGACTGTAATGATGACGACAGGCCAATTTCCGCTGAGGTGTTCCTTGGCTTTGAGCTTCATTTCATCGTATGACATGTGAAGGGCCTCCTCCTATGGGATGGATTACGGCATAATTATAGCGCAAATTTTTGGTGCTGAGTGGAATTTAAGGGAAAGTTAACAATTGTCGTTTGCAGGGGCGCGTTACTCCACGTAGACTTCAACAATATCCCCGTTGTCAGACTCCACTTCAACGATCTTGCCTTCAGCGCCATTCTTGATCAGCTCGAGAATTTCTGACAGGTCAATGTCCTTGATAGAATCTTCAATGTTCTTGTCAAAGTGTTTTCCAATCTTAAGCCCTGTTTCGACCAGCGCAATTGGGACGTTGACATTAACTTTGGTCTTGATGCCGTTTTCTGTGCTCAGAACCTTGACTCTGAGCCATTTGGCGTTGCTTGTGCCGATGGTTTTTGCAGCCGTCTGCATCTGCGGCTGGGCAATGTCATCCACTGCCTTCAGAAGCTGAGCGCCTTCATTCGCCGTAATTATGCCGTCTTCAATCATCTTCAGGATTTTGAGTTTTTCTTCGTTCATGGTCAGTTCCTCCTTCATTATACGATTACAGGATTATACAGTTTCACCGTTCAGAAGTTTAAGCGCTTCTTCAGAGGTGATTTCGCCTTTGCTGAGCTGTTCCAGGATATCACCTTGGTTGACGGCATTTTTCTTGGCTTCTTCCTTATACCCAAGGGCTTCGATCACTTCATCCAGAAGCCGCCTGACGGTAGGATAGGAGATGCCCATTTCTTTTTCGATCTCTTTGATATTGCCCCGATTTTTAATGAAGATCTCTGCGAAATACTTCTGGTTTTTTTCGAGCTGACAGAACTTACAGAGCTCAAATTCTCCTGAAATTTGCGTGCCGCAGGTTTTGCAGGATAACTGAGTGACGCGCAGTTTGTCCTGGCAGATTGGACATTGGCCTATGACTTCTTTTGCCATGGGATCACCTCTTTTTTATTGGTCGAAAAGTTGAATTGGCGCTTCAAAGAACTGAGACGTTTACTTGGTAAAAATTTCGATCTGCATGCCCTGATCATCCGCAACAGAAACCAAGTGAACGGGCGGCAGCTCTTTGAGTGTGTCAAGCATCAGACGGATATCTTCATAGTCGATGGAATCCAAATCAGAGTCCTCGGTGTACCGCATACTCACTTTGAGTATAAATGATGCAAGCTTGCCTGTGAGTCGGAGGGGAAGTGGCGGCAGACTCATTTTGAAATTGGACTCGGGGTCAATAATTTTGATTTTCAGCCATTTTGCAGGCGTTTCAGATTGAGATACAACAGTCAAAGTCGAGTCGGAGGAATTCAGCGAGGCCTTTATTTTCGAGGCAGCATCAGGAACAGATATTTCTTTCCGTTCTACTTGGTCAAGTAATGCCATCACATTCAAGTCGCATCCCCTACCTTTAATTAATAAATTCAATCTCATGATTAATATTATCTATCTGATTATAAAATATATCAATTTCACCTAAAAGTCAATTAACAAATCAATAAAATTAATTAAGAAATTAATAAAATTAACAAACGGTTTAAAATGTCAAGAAATCTTTAATCCAAAAGTTGAATGACTGAGTTGAAGATCATAAAAATGGAAACGTTCAGTTCAGAGCAGGTTTCAAAGGCTTAAAGAAAATGCGAAGCATAATGTGCTGAGTGTTGAGAGAAAAAGGTGTCTGACACCTATTTCCGTTTAGCACATGAAAAAGTTATTTCCTAAAACCTACAAATACAATATTATGGTAGTAAGAAAGCAACTCGGGGAGGCATTACAATGATCAAGGCAGAACTGACCCCTCGGCATGCCGGCATTGCCATTGCCGGTGACTATGAGGATCTGGAACATTTATATGACGCGCTGATCCGAATCCTGGGTGACGAGGACGAGTACCCAGCCTATGCTGCAGCGAGAATCAGGGTTCTGGGACTTTGTTACGACATCAGGCATGCTTATATGGGTGATCGAGATATAAAGGTCATTGACAACAATATGACCCGTGAAAAAATGAAACTCACAGGAAAAGTGGTCCATACCACCAATGTCTATTACGAATTCCAGGTGCTGATGCCTGAAATCCTGTTTATAGTCATGGCGCTCAACGACTTCTGCCTCTTGCGCGCCAGAAAAGAATCCAAGCAGATGCTGGATCCCATGCGCCATAAAAAAATCATTTGGGACCGAGACATAGCGCAGATCAGAATGCTCCAGTCCGCCATTTTTGACTGCCTGGCCAGGGCGCTTGAGCCAAGGGCCGTCACGCGGCTGCTCAATCTCATGATCCAGGATTATCCTTGGATGGACGGCTATTTCACGCAGTATTTAGATGAATTAAATGTTGAAATACTTGAAATGGCTCAGGATAAAAGGCTCAAGTTTGTGACGGTTCTGGCTAAGCGTTTAACTGAACTCGACGCGCCGGATTACCTGGGGCTCAGGCATGAAGTGAAAGATTATGCTAAAGCTATGGGGATCGCACCGGATGAGGTCAGACTCAATTTGGATTATCCTGATGTGGAATGGTAAGTTTTAAAAGAGAGCACCACTCCAAACCAAATGCAGCTGAGAGTGTTGCTGAATAGACCGAGGATGGTGGATGCTGACTATCGGCAAAGGGGGAATGGAGATGGGCATGGGAACGGGGATGGATACCGAACAGGCTGAAGTGACTGCAGAAAAGGAAAAAGGCTTTCTGACAAAGCTGATCGCCGTTTCCGTAGGACATTTTTTCAATGACTTTTACATGAATCTGGTACCACCTATACTCTTTATATTTGTCTCGGCCATGGGTCTAAGTTTGTCACAGCAGGCTTTTATAGCCTTTGTAATTACGAGCAGCGGCTCCTTCGCGCAGCCGTTCATTGGTTATATCGTCGACAAAAGGGGCAAGCCATGGCTGCTGACGCTGTCTTTGGTTTGGATTGCAGCTTGGATGTCGATTTCCGGCATTATCACGAACTATTATCTGCTCGTTCTCGTCGTGGGCGTTGGCGCGCTGGCTTCTGCGCTATATCATCCGCTGGGCTCCGCCATGGCGGTGAAGCTAGCGAAAAATTCGCGCGGGCGCAGCCTTTCGGTATTTATGACTATTGGGGGCTTTGCCGCTTCAGTCGCACCTGTCGTCACGATCCCAATTGTGGAGCGCTTTGGCTTGACCGCCTTGGTCTTTTTCGTTATTCCGGGACTGGTGACCGCCCTGTTTATGCACGCCGCACAGATTCACAAAGTGGCGCTGCTCCCTGAGCGTACAGAAAAAGGAAAGCAAAATGAAAAGCTCAACCGAAAATCTGTCCTCTGGCTTTCGTTCCTGGTCTTTATTTCCTCCAGCAGGGTACTGGTCCGGGGCTTTCTGATTACCTTTGGCGTTCAGATCATGATGCTTGGCAAGTGGGACGTCAAGATTGCCGGAGCGGTTCTGTCCGGCTACCTGTTCGCGAACTCTTTTGGGACGATCGTCGGCGGAATCGCGAATGATGCCATAGGCAGCAAGCGCGCCCTGATCCTGTTCAACGGACTCACTGTGTTGTGCATGCTGGCTATTGTTATGACGACCGGTTATACAATGCTCGCAGGCTTTGTCCTGATGGGCATTGCCCTGGGCGGCTCGAACACGGCGAATATTGTCATGGCCCACGAGCTGCTGCCGCGCAACATCAACATGGCGACAGGGCTGATCATGGGTATGTCCGGCGGGCTGGGCGGCCTGCTGATGCTGTTGTTCGGCAAGCTCTCCGACCTGCATGGGCTGATGGCAGGCAGTATGTACCTCATGATCCCCATTTTACTCACGGTTTTGTCCACGCTGTTGCTTCCTGAGAAGAAAAATGTGGTGTCCGGTTAATACTAAACCAGTTGAAAGTTTGAAAATTTAAAGGACCCAGCCGATGGTTGCTGATTGCCGCTGCCATCGGCTAGGTCTTTAGTCTTTTAACTTCAGGAAGGCCCTGGCGACCTTCGCGGAAAACACGATCCAGGGAATCAGGGATAGAATGGAGAATACGAGGCCCAGGGTGCCGGCGGTGGATGGGATCACCATCAGGAGTCCGGCGGCCAGCCCCCAGGAGGCTGTTGCGCGGCTGTAGACACCGGTTTTCAGCATGACCCAGCTGACGATCAGCAGGGTGAGGGCGTTCAGGACATAGTACGCGTTGAAAGCGGTGCCGGTGTAGATGGCCAGCAACGTTTCTGCAGCTGAGATGAGGCCTTGCTGCTGAAGAGGCGTGGACGCCGCGGCATAGCGCTGGCTCAGAGTCAGCATCTCAAAGGCGGTATTCGATGGGAAATACACCGCCAATCCAACCAGTCCAAAGGCGGTCGCCAGTGTCATCAGCGCCGGCCGGTGGGTTTTCAGGGACTGGTAAAACGCCAGGTAGATGGGAATCATCAGAACGTTGTTGAGAACATAGAGGAGGTCCAGGCTGAGCAGGCCTTTCAAGGGACTTGCGGCGTAGAGTGCCAGGAAGCCCTCAGCGGTTGTGGGTGGTGGTGAGAGGAAGTAAATGAGAATTTGCACCGGGATGATGAGGATCAGCAGAATCGCAGAAACAAACGAGATGAGGTAGAGCGGGCGCCAGTCGTTTAAGGGCGTCATGGGCGGGCGGCCTCCTTTTTTATGCTTTATATATTAACAATGTTAATAATATGATCAATGTTAATTTACTATATATTTTCGACTTCGTCAAGAAGATTATTGTGAGTGAGGCTGATGCTTTCAACTTTTTTGTGTAAAATAGAAGCATCTAATAAATGAGGTGATTTCAACATGTTGATTTTGAATAAAACAAATCCATCCCCAAAGACGGCACTTCAGCTTCAGACACTGATTCAGACTGCTATGGACACAGCCAAATGCAGGAAGTGCGGCTGCATGAAGGAAACGCTGCTGACAATTCAAGGACAGCTGACGGCGGCCTCAGCATCCGGGAAATCCGAGAGCGCCCATGAAACGACAATGATCCTGCGCGACGTTGACCAGGCCCTTGGTCTCATGGAACCCATAGAGTACACCTGACCGGGCTGCGCTCACTGCTGGTCAGCAGATATAACCAATGCCTTTGATGACGTTTTTTCGGACCTGAGCAGCATCCACGCTATTGAAACTGTGGCCGAGCTGCCGTTAAGCGCCCTAGACGCCGCACTCCCGGCAATTGGAGAATACCACGTGATTTCTCTGAAGCCGCAGTCCAGCGTGGCCCTCGTAACTCTGGCCTCGCCGGCGCTTGCAGAGCGCATGTCTCAGCTAAAACCGGAGGGCCTCAGCATTGCAGGCAAAGCTGAGACGGAGAATATTGGCATTGAAAAGATCATCCAAAATACACTGGCAATGCCCGCCCTCAGGACGCTGATCCTCTGCGGCAATGACTCAGAGGGGCACTTCGCCGGACAGACACTTGAAGCGCTGGTGAAAAACGGTGTGGACCAAAATGGCCGCGTCATAGGCTCCAAAGGCCGAAAGCCGGTACTGACCAATGTGTCCGGGGATGAGGTCGAAGCCTTCAGGTCTCAGGTCCAAATCGTCAATCTGATTGGCTGTCTGGATGAAGCGGTGATCCTGAACGAGATTGCGTCGCGAAAGGGTCAGCGCGAGGAAGTCCTCATGAACACCTCTGCCGGCACCTTTAAAGACATTTTGCCGATGGTCACCAAGCCCCAACCCGCCTCAACTCCAAACATCCTCGTCGCAGCTTATAAAGACCCCAATCAGGTCAAACTCGACAAAGAGGGCTACTTCGTCATTGTGCCCAAAGCTGAAACCGGGCACATCCTCGTGGAACACTACAGCAATCAAAATGAGCTGCTGCACATCATTCAGGGGGAAAACGCCCGAGACTTATACTGGACCATCCTGGAAGGCGGCTGGGTCAGCGAGCTCAGCCACGCGGCCTACCTGGGCAAAGAACTGATGGCGGCGGAATTGTCGCTGAAATATGGGTTTAAGTATTTTCAGGATAAGGCGTAAATCCGTAGAAACAATGAAAACTGATAAATTCTGCCATTAGTGGGTATTTACACTGTTACCGGCGGAAAAACCTGCCCGCCGTCGACTTAATTGGAATACGGACAGATGGGAGGAAGACTTAATGAAGACTAGGAGATTATCTTTGGCATTGATTTTGGCCATGCTGCTGGGGCTGATGGTCCTGGGGACAACCACTTTTGCAGTGGCTAATGACATTGCAGTGCTCACGACGTCAACTGCTGTCAACGGAGATGCTGAAACCTTGGTAATTCCAAATCTCGGCGCAGCTGCCGGCAGGCTGCTGATCGCCCAGATCACCTATGAGAAAGGCCAAGACGCCCTGCCAATTGTCGCGCCAACCGGCTGGAAAGAAATCATCACCACAAACGCCTATGTGGACGGCGGCTATAAGGACATTGGCCAGGCGCTCTATTATAAAGTGGCGGGCGCGAATGAGCCTTCCGGTTATATCTGGACCTTTTCGCAAATGGTAAAAGCACTGGGTGGTATCGCGCAATATGAAGGCGTGGATGGGGATGCCCCAATTTTTGCTTCAGGCGGACAGGGCGGCTATGGGGACTCAACAGGAAAGAATCAGTTGCTCGCACCAACCGTAAGCGGGGTTGAAGGTGGAAAGCTCATAGCCTTCTTTGGCTTTAAGGAAATGGCGTTTCTCGAGTCGCCGGACTATATGCACCAGGTCTATCAGGCCTGGGATCCAGACAATGATTACGCGATCCTGGCCTCGGAGCAGCAGCTGTCTATGGATGCCCTGACGGGGGACCGAATCGCGCGATCCTGGGAAAATGACAGACTCAGCGAGTCTGTGGAGTCCCAGTGGGTGGCGCAGCAGATCGTGCTGAAGCCGGCTGGAGCTTCAGGCGGAACGACTCCGGGGACGATTGGGACGCCAAATTTGAACGCGGGGGAACAGCTCAAGCTTTGGAAGCTCATAGAAGGGGATCCGTATGGAAACCTTAACGAGGGCACATTTTTGAAGCGCTCTGAGATGATGGTCATCTTTGCCCGAATGATGGGCAGGTTTGATGAAGCTTATGCGTACAAGTTTCCTTCTACCTTTTCGGACGGGGTTGGGCACTGGGCCGCTTCCTATGTGGCTTATGCCCAGAATCAAGGCTGGACCTCCGGTATGGGGAACAATCAGTTTGGCTTCGAAGTGCCGCACAGGGCCAGGGAAGCAGCGGTGTTCATGCTGAAAGCCCTGGGCTATAAGGCGGATGTCGACTTTACCTGGAATGATGCTTTTGATAAAGCAAAGGCTCTCGGTCTATTTGATGACGTCAGTACGCCATCCGGTGAGAATATTTTAAGAGGTGATTTGTTTAAAGTCATGGTGCACACCCTCATGACCAACAGCAAAGGTGAAAGTAAGCCGCTGGGTGAGAAACTGAATATCTTTTAATTTAAACTACAGATCACGACCTTCGGAGGACTCTATGGTGACACTTCAAGAACTACAGTGGGCTAAAGAAAAGCTGAGCCCTCATATTATTGAAACACCCGTTGTACGGATGGAAATTTTGGACGCGCTGATGGGCTGCAGGGTTTATCTAAAGCTCGAAAATATCCAGCGCACGAATTCTTTCAAAATCAGGGGCGCTCTGAACAAGATGCTCAGCATGAGGCCGGAGGAACTGAAAAATGGCGTCGTCGCGGCATCCTCCGGGAATCACGGCAAAGGCGTGGCCTTTGTTGCGGAGCTGCTCGGCGTCAAAGCGACCATTGTCGTCCCGGAATCGACACCGAATATCAAAGTGGAGGGCATTCAGTCCTATGGCGCAGAAATTGTCAAATGTCCCTACGAAAAGCGCCATGAGGTGGCCGGGAAGCTGAGCCTCGACCATGGCTATGCTTTGATCCATCCCTATGATGATGAGGCGATTATTGCGGGTCAGGGGACTATAGGTCTGGAACTGATTGAGCAGCTGCCGGAGGTGGACCAGGTGGTCGTGCCAATTGGCGGCGGCGGTCTCATTGGGGGCATTGCAACGGCCGTTAAATTAACGGCGCCTCATGTAAAAGTGATTGGCGTCGAACCTGCCTGCATGCCGCGCTATACCAAGAGCCTCGAGGCGGGCGAACGCGTCTTGCTGGAGCCGGCCCATTCCATTGCCGACGCCATCCTGACCCTGCAGCCCGGAGCGGTCAATTTTCCAATAGTGCAAAAGTATGTCGATCATGTTGTGACCGTCCCAGAAGAAGAGATTCCAGACGGCAGCACTACACTTCTGACAGCCGGTAAAATTTCTGCTGAGTTCTCCTCCGCCATTGTGCTCGCGGCGGCGCTGCATGGGCGCTTGCCCGTCAAGCCTGAGGACCGGGTCTGCTTTGTCATTTCAGGCGGCAACATTGACCCGGCGGACATTGTCAGGCAGATGGCCGGCAGTGACGCTGTTTCCGATCAAACGTAAGCCAGGAGAGGAGTTTTCAGATGAGTCTGCAGGAACGCCTTAAAGAACTCGGCATCGAGCTGCCCAGCTTCAATCCGCCGGCGGCCAATTACGCGCCGGCTGTCAAAAACGGCGGCCTTCTCTATACGGCCGGTCAGACCCCCAAGAAAGATGGCAAGCTCGTCTTCAAGGGCAAACTGGGGGCCGGGATCAGCGAGCAGGAGGGTTACGCCGCTGTGCGGCTGTGTACGTTAAACACGCTGACCATTATCAATCATTATGCCGATGGTCTCGACAACCTCAGCCAAATCCTCAAAATCACCGTGTTTTTGAACTGCACCCCGGACTTCGAGCAGCACGCGAAAATTGCCGATGGCGCCACCGACCTCCTCGTCGCCATTTTCGGTGACGCCGGACGTCCAGCCCGATCGACGGTGGGGGTCAGCGCCCTACCCGGCGGCGCGGCCTGTGAGGTTGAGATGGTAGTGGCACTGAGGGATTAGGTGACAATTGGGTGGAAGCTGTTGCCGCGGCTGCGGCAAAGGCTTATTGACTTCGATACCGTGGAAGACGGAGTTTGATGATGGAAGAAGGTGTCAGCGGCATGGAGCCTATTGACCCCATCTTCCACGTTTCAGACACCATTTTCCACGTCCCAATCTTTAAGAATTATTTAATAACGTGGAGGCTGTAAAAGGGATATAATGAGTTCAGAATGTTAAGTTAATTTTCAACACTTTGGAATGAGTTAATCCTATTCAAGCGCGAGGAGCGTTTTTGGAGCTCAAAGTCTGAGATGGAGGTCTGGAAATTGGGCAGAAGCGGTGGTTTTGGAGGAGGAGGACGAAGCGGAGGGGGATCCTTTGGCGGAAGCCGCAGCAGCGGCGGGCGCATAGGAGGCTTCTCCGGAGGCAGCAGCCGCGGCGGAGGCGGCGGGATCTTTGGCGGTGGAAGCAGCCGCAGCGGCGGAGGCATGGGCCCTTTTGGCGGGAGCGGCAGCAGTCCTGGCGGGTCTTTTGGCCCGGTCTTTTTTCCAAACGCCATGGGACGTAGAACCAGAAATGACGACTGGCCATCCGGCGGTGGATCTCCAGGCGGCGGTGGTCGCGGTTCCGGAGGCAGTGGCTGCAGCGGGTGTGCCATAGCAATTTTAGTTTTGGTGATTCTATTAATCATTGGTGCCATTGTGTTTTCGGCGCTGTTCAGCGCCCGTGTTGGAGATTCCGGAGATGGCGGCGTTACGACGTCGACGATCGTGCGCGAAGCCTTGCCAAAGGGATCAGTGAACGAGACGGACTATTACAGGGACGAGCTCGACTGGATCGGAAATGAGACGCGGCTGTTGTCGGGGATGAGACACTTCTATCAGGAGACGGGTGTTCAGCCGTTCCTCTACATTACGGACAACGTCAACGGTGAAAATCAACCGACCATGGATGAGCTGGACAGTTTTGCCCGAGATCTTTATGATCAGCTTTTTACGGATGAAGCCCATTTGCTGCTGGTTTTCTTAGAGTATGACAGCAACTATATGACGCGGTATGTGGCGGGGACGCAGGCAAAGACGGTCATTGATATGGAGGCGGGTGACATCCTGCTGGACTATCTCGATCGGAACTACTTTGACAGCAGCATGACTGATGAGGAGTTCTTCAGCGAGTCCTTCGGCGACGCGGCGGACCGCATCATGACAGTGACAAAGTCCCCGTGGATTCCGGTGTTGTCCATCTTTGGCGTCTTGATGCTGGCAGGCGTTCTCTTCGTCTGGTGGAGATATTCCGTCAACCAGAAGAATCTTGAAGCCAAGCGCATGGAGGAGGTTTTGAAAACGCCTCTGGATCAATTTGGCAACAAGGAGGCTGAAGATTTGGCTAAGAAATACGAAGAACGGGAACCGGGTCGGGATAACGACAATGACAGTGGCCCTGAGGTTTAGGGGCGACGACCATCGGCAGAAAGCACTCTGTCCTTTGCGGGCAGTGCTATAGGCTATAAGCTCTTAGCGATCTATACGAGGAGGAGTTTAAATGGCAATTTTGGAAAGATTCAGTGACATCATCAAAGCGAACATCAATGTGCTGCTCGATAAGATGGAAGACCCATCAAAAATGATCGATCAATATTTGAACGACATGATGGAGGATCTGGCTGAGGTCAAACGCAGCACTGCAGGTGTTATGGCAGAGGAAGCGCGCACCAAGCGGCTGGTGGATGATAATCAGGCCGAGGTCGCGAAATACGCTGATTTTGCAAAGAAAGCGCTGGTTGCCGGCAATGAAGGTGACGCGCGTACCTTTATCGCCAAAAAGCAGGAACTGGAGAATGTTGGCGCAGGGTTTATGACGGCTTATGCCGCTGCCCACGAGAATGCCGTTAAAATGCGTCAGATGCATGACAAGCTGGTGTCCGACATTGAAGCATTGAAGGCACGCCGTGAAATGATCAAGGCAAAAGTCACGGTTGCCAAGACTCAGGAGACCCTCAATAAGGTCAACACGGCTACCGAAAAAACCCAGGGTGCCATGGACGCGTTCAACCGCATGGAAGAGAAGGCCAGCAGAATGCTGGACGAAGCTAATGCCATGGCTGAGCTGAATACCGAAGCCGTAGACGAAGCCAAGGCGCTGGAAGAAAAGTATGCTGCCAAAGGCACTGCTTCAGTGGAAGATGAGCTGGAGAAGTTAAAAGGTGAATTAGGCTTATAAGATTAGAACTTGACCGCTCAGGGTGCCTGGGCGGTCTTTTGTTTAATGTTACAATTATATTACCGCACCCCCCCATCTCAGATTGGGGACGCGGACGGTAATATTTAAGGACAAAACGCAAGGGAACCTTCAGGACTTGGCATGCGTCTAACAAGCATTCCAAAGGAGGTCACACAAATGAAAAAATCATTAAATTTGAAGCTTATAACCATGACGGCACTGGTCGCGGTATTGATAGGGGCACTCGGCGGATGTGCCAAGCCTGATGGGCCTGCAGTATCAGGGCCTGCCCCTGAAGTGTCAACGCCGGCACCTGAGGTGTCGACACCGGCACCGGAAGTTACCTTGCCGGCACCATCCGCTAAAATTGCGGATCAGGCTGCGGATGCTGAAGGCGTTTACAATGGCCAGATTGACAACAATTCCATTGAGATCCAGATGAGCCCAACAGATATTGTCGCGTTCAGAACTACAGAGGTGCAGGATCAGCTTGAGGGACTGGAGGATGGCGACCGCGTCAAATTTGGCTATAAGCCAAATGCGGATGGCCAGCTGGTGCTCACGTTCATTGAAAAGCAGGAGTAGATTTTAAGCACGGAAGGTTTGAGAGACAGGCGCTTCATCGGGAATCCCCATGGAGCGCCTGATTTTTCGTGTTATACTTTATGAAAGTGAAACGTGGGTGTACTTGAGGTTGGATTCTAAGTTCAACCTCGCTTAAAGAAACGGAGGGTTCTGAGATGGCAGGAAAGATTATCATTGCCGAGGAAGCGAAAAAGGAAATGATACAGGCAATCAAGACTTATTTCTTGAAAGAACGGGATGAGGACTTGGGCGATCTGGCGGCCTATTTGATTTTTGAGTTTTTTTTGGAGTCGTTGGCGCCCCATGCCTATAACCAGGGAGTCTACGACGCCTATAAATATATCAATGACAAGAGTGAGGATCTGCTCGGGTATTTGAAGTGAGACCAGGAAGAAGGTGTCAGTGGCTGGCGCCTATCGACCCCTTCTTCCTCCCAGAAACCTTTTAACTTGGGTTGTATGAACCTAAGGTATTGGAAGAAATCCGTCTCGAATTACGGTCATATTGTATGTTTGACTATGACATCTGTATGTGATAAAAATAAAGTATGAGAATGATAATCAAAATCAAATAAAAATCACCAGAAGATAAATCACGCTCTCAAAGTCCTGACTGCATTGGTCACTTGAACCTGACAAGTACCATCCCCCCAATCACCTTTACATAGATTTACAGTCTGATTTGGGGAGGAAACCTTAATGCTAGTGGCTTTGTTTATATTTTTTGTCGTATTATTCTGGTTTATAGGACGCGCAAGTCTTGTCACTGAAAAATGGATCAGAGAAGAGGAAGTTGACCTTTACTGTTCATTGGAATGCAGTGAATGTGACAAACCAGCTCATAAAATTTCCGGGGCAATGACGGCCCCATCACTTCGCAATCCGGCACAGCTGAATGCCATGCTGACCTTTGGGGAGCTGCATCGACAGGACAGATAGACGATCGGAAAATCGGCAGACAGAAAGTCAGACAGAAGTCATACTGCAAGCCAGTTATACAGGACTGATCCACAGGAAGAAAAAACCTGAGGATCAGTCTTTTGTTCATTTAATTCAAAAATAGATTAAGTATGTATTTAATTATATTAAACATTTTAATGTTTATTGACTTTAATAATGTTAAAAAATACAATTAATATTATTAAAGAGTAGAGCATGAAAGCTTTGCCCTGGAGGTGACGTTATGTCTGTCAATGTGATGCCGGACTGGATGAGTAATTTTGATGATGAGGAGATGGTCTTCATAAAGAAATTCCTGCTAGCCTCCGGTTCGCTGAAAGAAGTCGCTGCCCTTTACGGGGTGACTTATCCAACCGTCAGGTTAAGACTGGACCGGTTAATCCAAAAGATTCAGATCAGCGAAAGTACATCGAACGAACCCTATATCGCGCTGATCAAACGTCTGGCGGTCAATGAAAAACTGGATTTTGACACAGCGAAAATTTTGATTTCCGAATACAAGAAGTCCCGAAAGGAGTCGCAGTAAAATGAATATAGACACAGTGAGAAGCTTGATCGTTTTGCCGGTATTGATTTTAATCATCGTTCTATTGACCGCGCTTCAGATCTTTTTATCCCTTCAGAAAAACAAATGGCTGGGACTGATCCTGCCGGTCATTTATGTCGGTCTGGCACTCTTCCTTTCTTTAGGTGCCATGATCTATACCGGCGACATTGTTCCCATTATCCTGGCGCTGCTGCTCTATCTGATCCCAGCCGTCATTAACTTCGCCATCTATCTTGCCTGTCGCGCAAAAGTCAAAGACAAGCAAAGACAGGAACTTGAAAAAATGAACATTCACGATTTGGATTGACGACAACAACCTATATTAGAAAAGCGGTGACCTCATGACAAAAACCAACTTTGGCTGGAATTTCGACAACTCATACGCACGCCTGCCCAAACTGTTGTACACCCACCTGGAGCCCACACCGGTCAGACTGCCCAAGCTTATTCGATTCAACAGCGCTTTGGCGGAGGAGATGGGGCTTGATCCGGATGCCCTGAACAGCCAGGCCGGGACTGAATACTTGGCAGGCAACCGGACACCGGAGGGTGCGGAGCCCCTCGCTCAAGCCTATGCTGGCCACCAATTCGGCCACTTCACCATGCTGGGGGATGGCCGCGCGATCCTCCTTGGAGAGCAAGTGACAACAAAAAACGATCGCCTCGACCTGCAGCTGAAAGGTTCAGGCAGAACCCCCTATTCCCGAGGCGGAGACGGCCGCGCCGCCCTTGGCCCTATGCTCAGGGAATACCTGATCAGCGAAGCCATGCATGCCCTTGGAATCCCCACAACCCGCAGCCTTGCCGTGGTTTCCACCGGTGAGCCCGTCTACCGGGAGACGTCGCTGCCGGGGGCAGTCCTCACGCGCGTCGCTTCAAGCCATCTCAGGGTAGGCACCTTCCAGTTCGCCTATAGCAGGGGTTCTGACCAGGACCTAAGGCTGTTGACAGACTACGCCATTGCCAGGCATGATCCAGGATTATCCGGCTCGGACCGCCCTTACTACGATTTCCTGAACGCGGTGATGAACCGACAAGCCCGGCTGATCGCGAAGTGGCAAAGCGTTGGCTTTATTCACGGTGTCATGAACACGGACAATATGGCGATCAGCGGCGAAACCATAGATTACGGTCCTTGCGCTTTCATGGATGCCTATGATCCAGCAACGGTCTTCAGCTCCATTGATGCCCACGGACGCTATGCTTTTGGCAATCAGCCCTACATTGCCGCCTGGAACCTGGCTCGCTTCGCTGAAACCATAATGCCGCTGCTTGATCCTGATGAGGAGAAGGCCTTCACCCTGGCGCAGGAAGCCATTTCCGGGTTTTCGGGCCTTTACCGCAGTTGCTGGCTGGACGCTATGGGCGCAAAACTGGGCCTATTCAATAATGAGCCAGAGGACGAGGGGCTCATTGAAGCGCTGCTCGAGATCATGCACCGGCATCACGCGGATTACACCAATACTTTTTTGGCGTTAACCTTCGATCGCCCTGAGGTGAGAGGCCTGTTCGAGCAACCCGACTTTCAGCAGTGGAAGCTTCAGTGGCAGGAGCGGCTTCAGCGGCAGTCGCAGTCAGCGGGTGACGTTCAGGAGAGGATGAAGGGCGCGAATCCGGCGGTGATTCCACGGAACCATCGGGTGGAAGAGGCACTTGAAGCAGCGGTGAGTATGGGGGATTTCAGCGTTCTGGACCGCTTGTCTGAAGCGCTGGCTAAGCCTTATGCCCATACGCCCAACCAAGCCGCCTACGCAGCACCCGCGCCTGAGAGCGCCCGGCCGTACCGGACCTTTTGCGGGACTTGAAGCAGCGCCGGAGGAATATCAAACGCAATTCAAAAGGGGAAGCTGAGGTCATAGGTCAATAAAGACTTATGCCGCAACTTCCCCTTTTCATTTTTTGTTTTTGCCGATGGTCACAATTCAACCTCTAAGCATTTGCCACAGCCAGTTCGGATGCATCCTCGATGTCCCTGTAGTAAACCTCCCGGTCCAAGTCCTTCAGGAGGGTGCCGGTCACGAGGCCCGAGGTCACGGAACCGCTGACATTGACGGCAGTTCGGCCCATATCGATCAAAGGCTCAACGGATATAAGCAGGCCGGCCAGTCCGACAGGCAGCCCCATGGAGGAAAGGACGATCAGGGCGGCAAAGGTCGCGCCGCCGCCAACGCCTGCTATGCCAAAGGAGCTGATGGCGACAATGCCGATCAGAGTCAGAATGAAGCCGGGTGCGGTTGGATCGAGTCCCACCGTAGGCGCAATCATGACAGCCAGCATGGCGGGATAGACACCTGCGCAGCCGTTTTGGCCAATTGCGGTTCCCAGCGTCGAAGAGAAGTTGGCGATGCCTTCCTCGACACCCAATTTGTTCTTTTGGGCATCAATGGTCAGTGGCAAGGTCGAGGCGCTGGAGCGGGAGGTAAAGGCAAAGCTGAGAACCGGTAGAATTTTTCGAAGGTAAATGGCAGGACTCAATTTCAAGAGGGAAAGGATCGTCAAATGGAGCACAAAGACGACGATCAGGGCGACATAGCTCGCCAGAACGAACTTGCCCATTTGAAGGATCGCGTCAAAACTCGTGTCGGCGACGGTCCGGGTCATAATGGCCAGAATGCCGTATGGGGTGAGCCTCAGAATCATTTTGACTAACTGGGTGATGACACCGTGGAGGGCGTCCACGCCATCAATGAAAATTTTTGCCTGTTCAGGGCTGCGCTTTTTTAGCGCCATCACGGACAGTCCAATCAAGGTGGAGAAGATGACGACGGCTATGGTGGAAGAACTTCTGGCACCGGTCATGTCCGCGAAGGGATTTGCCGGGAGCATTTCGAGCATCCGCTGTGGCGCGGACTGCTTGGATACTTCGTCGAGCTTTGTGGTCAGATATTCCGCTCTGGCAGCTTCGGCGTCGCCTTGAATGATCTGGTCCGCATTGAGATTGAAACCAAGGGCTGAGGCTATGCCAATACCGGCGGACAAAGCCGTGGTCAGCAGCAAAACGGCTATGATGAGTCCGCTCAATTTGCCCAGGTTCTTCGATTGCTTCAGGTGAACAATTGCAGAGATGATCGACACCATAATCAGTGGCATAACGATCATTTGCAGCAGCTTGACGTAGCCGGACCCGATCAGGCTGAACCACTGATTGGTGGTCTTGATAATGCCGGTGTTGTCTGCGTAGACATTTTGAAGGGCGAGACCGAAGAGGATTCCAAGTCCCAGACCGGCAAAAACCCGTTTGGAGAAGGACACCTTTTTCTTCTTCAAGTAGACTAAAAAGCCTACAAGGGACAGCATGATGAGCAGATTGATCAGGACGGGAAGGATTGGCATGATGGACCTCCTAAATATAATTTAAAACATATATGAATACTATGTTTATAATATAGGGCTTAGCTAAGTGCTTGTCAAAAAAACATATAAAACATATAAAAATAATATGTTATTATGTGTTTGAGATAGGATTAAGCGTACTGGAACGTGAATTGACAATTGAAATACTGCGCTATAGAATTTAAATAAAGTGATCGGTTTACTAGGTTTTTAGAAGGAGGTGTGTGATGAAGCTTTCGACAAAAGGAAGATACGGGCTTCGCTGTATGGTGGATCTTGCCTTGAATGCCATGGAGCAGCATGTGCCGCTGGGGACCATTGCGGAACGGCAGGGGCTTTCCATTCTTTACCTTGAGCAGGTTTTTTCAGCCTTGAGAAAAGCAGGCCTTGTGAAGAGCATCAAAGGCGCCGGTGGCGGGTATATCCTTGCCAGACCCGCTTCGGAAATTTCTGCGGGGGATGTTTTGAGGTCTCTGGAGGGAGAGCTCACCCTTATCAGCGGAGGGGCCGGAGCGACCAGTGAGGAAGAAAACGTTATAGAACGGTGTCTGAAGGAACAGCTTTGGATGAAGATTGACGAGGCGGTTTTGAGTCTCTTGGATTCTGCAACTATTGAGGGGCTCGCAGAGGAGGCCAGAAAAGCAGAGGCCGCAAATGTCCTTGTCTATTACATATGAATCCAAGTGGGGGTTTTATAAATGAATGTAACCATCAGGCCAATTGAGGCAAGAGATGCAAGGGAGATCAACGCCATCAGGCGGATGCCGGGGGTGTTTGAAAATATTCTCGGGCTGCCATCCGAGCGCGTAGACCGCAGTGAAGGGTTTATTGCCGGCTTGGATTCTAATTCTCACCAACTGGTTGCGACTCGACTCGATGAAGAAGGAAGAGAGCTTGTCGTTGGCACTGCAGGCATTGTGATTGGTGTAAATCCAAGGCTCCGCCACACGGCTATGCTTGGCATTATGATCCACAGAGACTATCAAAACCAGGGGATTGGCAAAAAAATGATGGAGGCGCTTCTGGATTTGTCTGACAACTGGCTGATGCTGATTCGTGTGGAGCTTGCCGTCTATACGGACAATGAGCGCGCTATTGGGCTATATAAGAAAATGGGGTTTGAAATTGAGGGCACTCGAAAGAAAGCGGCCATTCGCGGCGGCGACTATGTGGACGAATTTATAATGGCTCGCCTGAGGGCTTAGTTGAACTTTTTTTGGGGTATGAATGCCAAAGGTACAGACTGGTCATTATAACTTAAGGAGGCGCTCCAATGCATGATATGGTCGAAAAAATGCTGAAGGAAAATCAGCTTTGCGTTCTATGCACCGAGAGTCAGGGTATGCCCCATTGCTCACTTATGACCTATATTCTCGATGAAGAGAGGAAAATACTCTATCTGATCACTTCAATGAACTCGAGAAAGTATAAAAATCTGAAGGAAAACGCAAATGTCAGCGTGATCATCGATTCACGCCAGCAGCTTGAGGTGGGTTCAAAACATCCCATCACTTCAGTGACTTTTGATGGTGAATTTTTCGAAATTGAAAACCCACTGCTTGAAGAAATGCGCGCTAAGTTCGGAGCGCGTCATCCTGAACTTGGAGAAATACTCGTACAGGACAGCTGCGTCATTTTTAGCGTTCGACTGAAGAATTATTTGTTGCTGAATGGCCCTGTTCAAACTCTGCAGGGCGAACTTTAAACATTTTCATCTGAGGAGTGACCTATATGAAACGATGGACCTTTATGTCAGTCATTGCCCTGAGTTTGGCGCTGTCAGCCTGTGCCGGTGATCCGGCGCCAGTGCCTGATCAAGCGCCGCCAACAAGCGGGGAACAGGTTGAACAGCCGGCAAAAGCCACGGTGCAGGACATCACGCCAGAAGAAGCTAAGGAACGGTTGGATTCAGACGAAGCTATCATTCTAGTGGACGTCAGAACCAAAGAAGAGTTTGACAGCGGCCACATTGAGGGCGCAGTGCTTCTGCCGGTGGACCAGATTCAAAAGAACGCAGTGGATATGTTTCCCGACAAGGACGCCGTCTATTTTGTCTATTGCCGCAGTGGCAGCCGCAGCGGTGCTGCGACGTCTATGATGGTGGAGTTGGGCTATCAGAATGTCTTTGATCTGGGCGGCATTATGGATTGGCCGTATGAGGTAGTGCAGTGAAACTCGGTGTTGAAACTCGGTGTCAGACACCGAGTTTCATCTCAGCGGCTGTCGCCTATCGACCCCGAGTTTCATCGCACCGAGTTTCATCAGGTCCCAACCGTCATCCAACATTCCCTCGCCCCTATTTCGCCCCTCTGGAGGACTGAAAATGGATATATTCTTAAGCGGCCTCATGGCCGTGACCCCTCAGCAAATTGTAATGTGGATTATCGCCGGCACGCTGATTTATCTGGCGGTCGCAAAGGACTTTGAGCCCGCGCTCCTGCTGCCCATGGGCTTTGGCGCCATTATGGTCAATCTGCCTATGTCGGGCGCCATCACTCAAGTGATTCAGGGCACCGCCGTAGAGGGTGTGCTTAATGTCCTGTTTGATATGGGCATTGCAACTGAGCTTTTTCCCCTTCTGATCTTTATTGGGATTGGCGCCATGATCGATTTTGGGCCGATCCTCCACAATCCCTTTATGCTGCTCTTTGGCGCTGCTGCGCAGTTTGGCATCTTTTTCACCGTTGCTGTGGCGACTTTGGCCGGTTTCAGCATTAAAGAGGCTGCGGCGATTGGAATTATAGGCGCGGCGGATGGCCCTACCTCCATTTACGTCGCGAATCAGTTTGCCAAGGAGCTGCTGGGCCCAATATCGGTGGCGGCTTATAGCTATATGGCCCTGGTACCGGTGATCCAGCCTCCTGCGATCAGGTTGGTCACGACCAAGGAAGAACGTCAGATTCGCATGCATTATAAGGCGGAAAATGTCTCGCAAACGACGCGCATTGTCTTTCCAATTGTCATCACCATTTTGACGGGGCTGGTAGCACCGAACGCAGTGCCGCTTATTGGCTTTCTCATGTTCGGCAACCTCTTGAGAGAGTGCGGCGTGCTCGACAGGCTGGCGAAGTCCGCTCAGAACGAGCTCGTCAACATTGTGACTATACTGCTGGGACTGACCATTTCCACGACCATGCAGGCCGAGCGGTTCCTGACGCCTCAGACCGGTCTCATCATAGGTATGGGACTGATTGCGTTTGTGTTTGATACCATCGGCGGGGTACTCTTTGCGAAGCTGATCAACCTCTTCCGTAAGGAAAAAATCAACCCGATGATTGGCGCTGCCGGCATCTCTGCGTTTCCAATGTCTGCGCGGGTGATCCAGAAAATGGCGCAGAAAGAGGACAGCCAGAATTTCATTTTGATGTATGCGGTGGGGGCCAACGTGGGCGGGCAGATCGCGTCGGTGCTGGCCGGCGGTTTGATTCTGATGCTGGTGCAGAGCCTGTAGCCCGGGCGAATCCGAAAAGGGGATGATTCCATGAATGAAACGTTTCTCATGTCCCTCGAGCTCATGTGGCGCGGGATGTCGGGCATTTTTTCGATCGTGTTCCTGATTTACCTGATGATTAAGCTGCTGAACAAGGTGTTTCCGGTGAAGTGATCTGGAGGGATTGCCATGAAGAACCTGTCGAGCGGTACCGCGGAAGGTGTTGCCTACATGCGGTTTTATGAGTCCCAGCGGCCGGCGGCGACGCGCATATGCTCTGACGAGCTGGCCTATCCGCTCATGGCCTGGTGGGCGCGTCTCACGGCGAGGCTCTGCCAGCCGCTCCCGACGCGCTTTATGGACTGGGCGTTTGAAAAGAAGGGCACGGGCGTTTCCGGCTATATGGCCGTCCGGACCCGGTTGTTCGACGACTTCGTGTTAAAAGGCGCTGCCGATGGTTGTCTCCAATACATCATCCTCGGAGCGGGGCTGGATTCCAGGGCGTACCGGTTTAGGGACCAGCTTGCCGGGGTGCGGACTTTTGAGGTGGACCATCCGGCGTCACAGGGTGTGAAAAAAGAGCGGGTCGAAATGCATTTTGGCGCGCTGCCGGATTATGTATCCTATGTGCCCGTGGATTTTACGGTGGATGATTTATTGTCTTGTCTGGTTGAGGCTGGGTACGACCCAGGTCTGCCCACCATGTTTACCCTCGAGGGGGTCGTTATGTACCTGCCGGAGGCGGCGGTGCGGGAGACTTTGGGATTTGTGGTACAGCACGCTGGCGCGGGGTCCATGGTGCTGTTCGATTATGTTTATGCTGCGGCACTGGACGGGCGGATCAAGAGTAAGGTGATTCAGCATATGAATTCACTGAAGTTCGTGTTCCATGAGCCTATTTTGTCTGGGATTGAGCAGGGCGCGGCTGAGGGATTTTTGCTGGATCGGGGTTTCACGCGGGCGGAGGATTATCCGCCGTCTAGGCTGTATGACCTTTATTTGAAGCCAGTCGTACCGGAACGAAGGATTTCGAATGTCTACGCCATAGCGGCAGGATACAAATAGGCGTTGTGGTATTCTTGGGCGCTGGGTGTGAGTCCGGTGCTTTGGCATGCTATAGGCTTGCTCTGGTTACATATATGAATGTGAAAGGATTTGAAGGTGAACTATGACTGAAGTTAAAGATGCTGGTATCACCCCTGTTCCACTGGAAGCAGGGAATATTAGTGCACTTAAAGAATGGCGGCTGAGGGTTCTGAAGTCGGATTGTCCGGAGTGTTATGGTCTGTGCTGCGTCGCACTGCACTTCTCGGCTTCAGAGGGCTTCCCGCTGGACAAGGCGCCTGGAAAGCCCTGCCCGTATTTAATGGCGAACTTTAAATGTGAGGTCCATCATTCCCTTGCCGTCCGGGGTTACAAAGGCTGCATAGGCTTTGACTGCCTGGGTGCCGGGCAAAGGGTATCCAGAGTGACCTTTCCTTTGCAGAGCTGGAGGACCGCGCCTAAGATTGCCAAGCCTATGTTTGAGGCTTTCGTGGTGATGCGCCATCTCTACGAGCTGCTCTGGTATCTCAGTGAGGCTCTGGAGCGATGCGACGGCAAGCGGCTTCGAAGAGCCCTCCACGAGGAATTGCAGGAAGTTGACCGTTTGACCTGCTTGGATGCTGAGGCATTGAAGAAGATTGATATGAATGCGCTGAGGGGTAAGTCAAACGCGCTGCTCATTGAAGTCGGCGAGCAGGTTAGAGGTGTCTATGGGAACGGAAAAGCTGCGCCGCAGGCTGTAAGGCAGCGGCTGGGTCGTTATGCGGATCTAGCAGGGGCGAAGCTCAGTGATATGAATCTCAAAGGCGCGAATTTAAGAGGTGCAATTTTGATTGCTTCAGATCTACGTCATTCGGATCTCAGCGGTGCGGAGCTGATTGGCGCGGATCTCAGGGATTCCAATCTGAGTGGCGCAAATTTGTCAGGAGCGCTTTACCTAACCCAGGCCCAAGTCAACTCGGCCAAAGGGGATAGAGAAACTCGCTTACCGGAGATTTTGGACAGGCCGGTGCATTGGGTGTAGGCAGTGATTTGTAATAGTTGAAATAAAATTTATGAGCAGTAAATTGGGGAACGGGCACAACTAAAAGTTGCACCCGTTCCCCAATTTTTTGCTAATGTTACAGATATATTACAGTCACTGACACCAAGTTCAACTGAGTGTCAGACACCAAGTTCAACTGAGTGTCAGACACCGAGTTCAACTGAGTGTCAGACACCGAGTTCAACTGAGTGTCAGACACCGAGTTCAACTGAGTGTCAGACACCGAGTTCAACTGAGTGTCAGACACCGAGTTCAACTGAGTGTCAGACACCGAGTTTAACTGAGTGTCTGACACCAAACTCAACTGAGTGACTGACCCCCATTTTACTTTTGTACCAGAGCTTCGAGAGTTTGAGAGGTCAGCTCTGAAGGTAAATCCACTCAAGGTAGCCCTCGCTGAGCTCAGTCATTTCGAGGTTTAAAATGTCTTGGAGGACTGCGCGCAGGCGTTCATCAGAATGTTGTCCCCAGGCGGGATCGGAAGCAATATCATTGAATGGATAGTTGCCCAGGGCTTGATAAAGCCCGAAAACTTGATCATCGCCATAAGTTTCGGCGAGATAGCGGACCACCATGCCGGCAGTTGCATAATAGGTGAGGATATCGGTCTGATCGGTGAGTAGTTCAAGGTGCGTTTCTGACAATTCTCTTACTGAAATTTTTATGTCATCCATAGAAACCGTGCCATCATCCATATAAGTAGAACCGTTGACTCTAAAGGTGCCATAATGGATTGCCAATCCCTCTGCAAACCAGATGGGCATATTTCCTTTGGACACCGAAATGGTCAATTTGTGAATCAGCTCATGCGTAAACAGTGCTTCATAGTTGTATTCAGGCTCGCGTCCGGTAAACGCTTTAATGGCATGTCCTTCTTCCGCCCAGCCGGTGAAGAGCCAGGCGATTCCAAGGTCTGTTTTCTGACGCAGCAGCTCCCTGTCGCTGAAGAGCTTGATTTCAACATTTTCGGCCAGTGGATCAGGGAAGGTTTCATCGACGTTATCAAGACTTTTTTCAATGAGCTCAATAAAGTCCTGAGGATTACCAACCTCAGGCATATAGAATACTTTGATGACCCCAACTTCTTTTTCTTCAAATGCGACATCATGATCCAGCCACGACGCACCTGACTTTAGAAAGCGTTCACGGTAGGTGACGGTGTTTAGCTGGTTGTTCATTCTATAGCTCTGCTGGATCTCTGCGACAGCGCTGTTATCCCCCTCGATAGAGATCCCAAGAAGGTTCATGTTAAAGTCAGAGATATCAGCACTAGCCAGCCTATGAGCAAAATAGGTCGCTTCATTCATATAAGTCTCATTGCTGCCATCAATGGTGGACAAGTATAAGCCACTGTCCTTTGCCCGAACGCTGTCTTGCTGTACTGCTATGACCTCTTTTATTGCCTCATACACCGCTAGCTCTTCAGTAGTCAATCCATCAGGCAATGCAGAATCAGTCTCAGGCTCGGGCACGCCTTCACCTTCGCCATCTCGCTGGCTGCAGCCTATAACGCCAGATATTGTGGAAATCAACAGAACAATAGTAAGTCCGATGATAATGAAACGTCGAACGGACATGTCCATAAAAATCCTCCTAACCAGGTTAACACTATAACAAATGGGTAAAGACAAAAGGCGAGCCTTAATAAAGATCATTCCCGTGTTGTAGTATGAAAAAATTCGCTGGAGGTTATGCAGACCATGAAGACGAAACATCTAACCCTGCTGCTCATCCTATCCCTGATTCTGAACGCTTACACAGTATTAAGAATGGGCAGTCTGAGCCAGAGTCTTAGCCAGCAGAGTAATCAGCTTCAGTCCCAATTACAGGGTATGGATTCGCGGATTAACGGCATATCCAGTACTATCGAGCAAAAACTCAATGAGCAGGCCAGTCTGCTGTCTTCACATACTCTTGATTTTGGCGACATGGATCTCGAAACCTTCAAAGTGCCTGTCCAGGTTACAGTAATGCCAAAGCGCCTCGAACAGGGAACCATGGCCAAGCTCATCATCAACGGCCAGGAAGCAATTATGACACCCGGTTCCAGCTACGCCCTTGTAGGGACTGTTGAGGTTTCCGTATTTGAGGAACTTCATCCTACAATAGTCTTTGAAAACGGCGATGTGAAAGAACTCGAAAACCTGATAACATACGGCCCGCTGCGCTACGACTATCTCCCCAACATGGGCGCCAATTACAACGGGCAAATTTCAAATCCACCGAACACCAATAAATGGCGTTTTCAGGGCGAAGTCCACATTGCCCTCGATCCAAACAAATATCAGACAGACGTGAAAAGTGTCAAACTCGTGGAGCTGCTGGACGGCGTGCCGGTTAAAAGCCATGAGACGGCGCTGAACATGGACATAATCATCCCGCTGAATGAGGAGATTACCATCGAAAAAGGTCAGAGTTACGAGTTGATGGCCGTGATGGAAGACGTCAATGGACTGATCTACAATCATTATGTTGAAGGTTTTTATCTGGATCCTTCAAGCGGTTTTAACGGGGATTATGGTCAGGGCGAACGGATTACCATCCTCGATTCAAATGGCAAAGTGCTTTTTACCTCAGAGAAATAGACTGTTTCCCCTGAAGTCAGATCCTATCGAGTATTAATATTTATACCCCAACTCTAAGAACATTAGCCGATGGTGGTGCACGTAACCATCGGCCAAACGGGTATTTATTCTTTAGGATGGGTATATATAATATGCAGCCCACTTCGATCCTTCTCTATCTCAAACCTAACTCGAGGAATAACCTGACATGGAGGTGAACAACATGCGTAAATTATTAAGTCTATTTCTGGTCCTATCACTGGTACTCACAATCATGGCAGTCCAACTGCCTGGCTTTGCCGCAGAAACAACGGGCGCGAGCGGCGCAGTGCAGGACCGTGACCGAATGCAGGATATGATGAACAGTGGTATCCAACCTATGATTCAAATGCGCGATCAGGATCGCGTTCAACTTATGACTGAGGAGCAGCTTCTCCTTAGAAGTCAGCTCAGAGAACAGCTCCAGCTCAGCAATGAAGCTCAGCTGCAGTTGCAGGAGCGGCTGGAAACAGCACTCAGGACAATGGCGGAAACTCAGTCCGCCAACACCAACCAGTATCGCCTATGCTTCTCGGACATCGAGACCCACTGGGCGAAGGACCACATCCGCTGGGCCTATCTTTGGGGTCTCGCGAGCGGCTATCCGGATGGGACATTTCATCCTCAGGGGCTCATCACCGGCCTCGAAGGCGTACTTATGACCGGCCACCTGGTTCGGGACCTCAAGGGCATTGAGCCCTACACCGCGCTGGATATGGACATAGACTGGTCACTCATTCCGTTGTGGGCGAGGGATGCCCTTCGCGACCAGACGGCGCTCCGCATAATGAATCAGAGCCAGACCTACAGCCAGATGCCGCTGAACCGTTACCAGCTGGCGGTCATGCTGGCCAAAGCACTGGAACTTCAGAAATCAGAGGGTCCGGGGCCTGGCATGGCACCGCCTTTCAGTGATTTCGAAAAGATTCCTGCCGATGGTCGCGGCTACATCCTCTCTCTTCAGAACTTAGGCCTGATCTCCGGCGACAATGGCAAGTTTGAGCCGGATCGCCTCGTTACCAGAGCAGAGGCAGCCGCCATGCTGATGAATGTCATCCAAGCCCTTGACGTCATGCCGCCTGAATGGGTTGTGGCGGATGCAATGACGTCCCTGACACTGACGCTGGATGAGAATCCAACCACTGGCTACAGTTGGGCCTACACTTTGGCACCGGAGGGCATCCTGGCCCTGGATCACGATGCCTTTGTCAGCGGCCAGACTTCAGCCAATGTTGTCGGTGCAGGCGGGCAACACACCTGGACCTTCAAGGTCCTTACGATGGGCTGCGTCCGCTTGACTTTCCGGTATTACAGACCGTGGGAAGCACCGGAAACCGCAGCAGAAACTAGAGTTTACGCTGTGAATGTCGGTGAGGACGGGCTTTTGGAAAGTGTCAGAAGGATTAAGTGACAACAGGCGCAGAGCTGTAAGTTGGAAAAGGAAGTCGGAAGTTGGCCATGGCCCGCTTCCGACTTTTTAATTTAAGGAAAATGGAAGGGGGTGTCTGCGGCTCGTGCCTATCGCCCCCTCTTCCATTTTCCTTCCTCGTCCTCTCATAAACGTGGTAAAATATAATGATGAATTATCAACAAAGGAGCGCCTAACCATATATGAATATTCTAATTGCAGATAAAATTACAAAGAGCTACAGTGAAAAACGACTGCTGCAGGACGTTTCCGTCGCCATTAATGAAGGGGAGCGCATCGCGCTGATTGGCATCAACGGGACGGGAAAGTCCACGTTTTTGAAGGTGATAGCGGGTGTGGAGGGGCCGGATGGTGGGAAGGTGACCATCGGCAGCGGCATGAAGGTGGAATACCTGCCTCAGAGCCCAGAATTCGAGCCGGGGACGACGGTGCTGGAGCAGGTCTTTAAGGGCCATTCGCCGGTGATGCGCCTGATCCGGGACTACGAGCAGGCACTGGAGGACGTTCAGACGCATCCGGGTGATGCCCAAAAGGAAAAGCACCTGATCGCCCTGAGCCAGAAGATGGATCACATGGAGGCCTGGACCACGGAGGCCGAGGCGAAGAACATTCTGACGCAGCTGGGCATCACCTCGTTCCAGGCGGACGTGGCGACCTTGTCCGGCGGCCAGCGTAAGCGCGTGGCCATGGCCAGCGTGCTGATCAGCCCCGCGGACCTGCTGATCCTGGACGAACCGACCAACCACATTGACAACGACACGGTGGACTGGCTGGAGAAATATCTTCTGAAGCGCAGGGGTGCGCTCCTGATGGTCACCCACGACCGGTACCTGCTGGACCGCATTTCCAACCGCATTCTGGAGCTGGCGGATGGGAACCTCTATAGCTACCAGGCCAACTACGCCGGCTATCTGGAGCTCAAGGCCCAGCGGGAGGACATGGCCCAGGCCTCGGAGCGCAAGCGCCAGAGCCTGATCCGGACAGAACTGGAATGGATCCAGCGCGGCGCACGGGCCAGATCCACCAAGCAAAAGGCCCGCATCGAGCGGTTCGAACAGCTGACAGCCCAGCGCGGCCCGGATGGCGGCGGCAACGTGGAGATGCAGGTCAGCTTTTCGAGGCTTGGCAAGAAGATCATTGAGATGGACCACGTCAGTAAGGCCTATGGCGACCTGCCGGTGGTTCAGGACTTCACCTACACGCTGCTGAGGGATGACCGCATAGGCATCATTGGTCCAAACGGCATTGGCAAGTCCACCCTGATGAAGATCGCCGCCGGACGGCTGCTGCCGGACCACGGCAAGGTCTCCATAGGGGATACGGTGAAAATTGGCTATTTCTCTCAGGAAAACGAAGACATGGACACCCAGCTGCGGGTCATTGAATACATCCGTGAGCAGGCGGAATTCATCACCACCAACGATGGCGTCAAGAGCGCCTCTCAGATGCTGGAACGCTTCCTGTTCCCGCCCGGTGCCCAGTGGACGCCCATCTCCAAGCTGTCCGGCGGTGAGAAGCGCCGCCTGTACCTCCTCAGAATCCTCATGAGCGCCCCCAACGTCCTGATGCTGGACGAGCCCACCAACGACTTGGACATCCAGACCCTAGGCATCCTGGAGGACTACCTGGACGAATTCCCGGGCGCCGTCTTGGTGGTCTCCCACGACCGCTATTTCCTCGACCGCATTGTGACCAGCATCTTCTCCTTTGAAGGTGGCGGCCGCGTCAGACAGCTGGCAGGCGACTACACGGATTACAGGCAGTTCATGGATCGCCAGGCCCAGGAGGAAGAAGCCCTTCAAAACGAAAAGAGCTTAAAAAAATCCAGTGGGCCGATGGTCACCAAATCCAACACCCCTACCACCAGCAATGAAACGAAATCCAAACTACTTAAGTTTTCGTACCAGGAACAGCGGGAGTTTGATCTGATCGATTCGGTCATCGCAGGGCTGGAGGCGGAGCTGCAAAGGCTGGAGGAACGGATGCTGGAAGCCTCGTCAGATTTTGAAGCCCTTGGACGGCTGACAGAGGAAAAGTCAGCCCTAGAGCAGCGGATGGATGAGGCCATCGAGCGATGGACCTATCTAAACGAGCGATATGAAGAGATCGAGCGGAACAAGCGGGAGAATTAAGGAGGATAAACTCGGGGTTGATAGGCGCAAGCTGCAGACACCGAGTTTATCTTGAAGGTGGAACTTGGTGTCTGATGAAACTCGGGGTCAATAGGCGTCAGCCGCAGACACCGAGTTTCGAAGTCTGGAGGTTGTCGAATGAAGCATTTCAGAAAAGAACTGTGGTTTAACCTGCCCACCCGCAGGGGCTTCGTGAATATCACCGGAGACCTGCAGAAATGTATAAGAGAAAGTGGGATCCAAGAAGGCCTGCTTCTTTGCAACGCCATGCACATTACAGCCAGCATCTTCATCAATGATGACGAAAGCGGCCTCCACAGGGATTTCGAACGCTGGCTGGAAAAACTGGCGCCTGAGAAGCCCTACAATCAGTATGACCACAACGGATACGAAGATAATGCCGATGCTCACCTCAAGCGCACCATCATGGGACGTGAGGTTGTGGTCGCGGTGACGGCAGGCAAGCTGGATCTTGGACCCTGGGAGCAAGTTTTTTACGGGGAATTTGACGGTAAGAGAAATAAGCGGGTATTGGTGAAGATTATTGGGGAGTAATTGGTGGAAGTCGGGGATGAAACTGGGTGTCTGACACCGAGTTTCATCCGATTCGGGTGACTATAGAGGCGTTTTAGGCCTGATGGGCACTGCACGTTTGAAAATGAATTTGAAGATAATCAAAAGACACAACATTTCAGAGAGCTGGCTCTTTGAAATGTCGTGTCTTTTTGGATAAGGGGCTGCACTGCTAAACACATTTTACACAAGTTTTACAATCTCGCTATTGAACGAATCACTTTCTCATGCTAATATATGATTGAATTCAAATATAATCATATGAACTTATAATTAGAAACTAAATATTAATGGAATGAAAGGCAGGTGACATTAAACAATGCTTGATATATTTAAAAGCTTGTGTGACGAGAACCGACTAAGACTATTAAATCTCCTAATGCACTACGAGCTGTGTGTCTGCGAAATAGAAGTCATCCTTGGCCTCAGTCAGTCGAACGTGTCCAGGCACCTGGGCGTACTAAGAAAAGAAAAGATCATTACAGGGTCCAAAGATGGCCAATGGGTCCATTACAAAGTCGATGACAGATTTCTCAACGACCATGGACAGTTGTCAACTTATTTGAAAGAAGGATTTCAAAAGGAACAACCCTTTGTTCTAGATCTTGAGAAATGCGATGTGTACAAAAAAAGCGCTTACAACTGCTCGGATATAACCAGCGATAAAAGCAAAGTCGAAAATTACATTATGAATCACGTGAATCGCAGCTAAAATCAAGGCAGCAAATTTCAGGGAGGATCCAAAAGTGAAAAAGAAACAAATCCAAGGCATGAGTTTTTTCGAGAGATATTTGACAGTGTGGGTCGCGGCCTGCATGATCATTGGTATTTTGATAGGCGTCTATTTGCCTCAGGTTCCAGCTTGGCTGAGCAAGTTTGAGTATGCCAGCGTGTCCATTCCAGTCGCGATCTTGATCTGGCTCATGATTTACCCAATGATGCTCAAGGTTGACTTCCACAGCATCAAAAAAGTGGGCGAAAATCCGAAAGGTCTCATTATCACCTGGGTGACCAACTGGCTGATCAAACCCTTTACCATGTTTGGCATTGCCTCACTGTTCTTTTATGTGTTTTACAAAGGTCTGATATCAAACGAGCTTGCCAAGGAATATTTGGCTGGGGCCGTTCTCCTTGGCGCGGCGCCTTGTACGGCTATGGTCTTTGTATGGAGCCACCTGACAAAAGGAAATCCTGCCTACACGCTCGTACAGGTTGCAACCAACGATCTCATCATCCTTGTTGCTTTTGTGCCGATTGTCGCCTTCCTGCTTGGGATCAGTAATGTCGTAGTTCCATGGGACACACTGTTTCTTTCAGTCGTTCTTTTCGTCGTCATTCCGCTGGGTGCTGGATGGTTTTCAAGGGTAATCATTTCAAAAAACAAAGGGCTTGAGTATTTTGAAAAGGTCTATATTCCAAAATTCGGTAATGTTACAATCGCCGGATTACTCTTGACCCTGATCATCATCTTTTCTTTCCAGGGACAAATCATTGTCGATAATCCAATCAATATTGTCTTGATCGCAATCCCATTGATTCTTCAAACCTTCTTAATTTTCTTTATAGCCTATTTCTGGGCGAAGTTTTGGAAACTGCCTCACAATGTCGCGGCGCCTGCTGGCATGATTGGCGCGTCAAACTTCTTTGAGCTTGCGGTTGCAGTTGCGATCTCTCTCTTTGGACTTCAATCCGGCGCGACTATAGTTACAGTGGTCGGTGTACTCGTAGAGGTACCGGTCATGTTGACACTCGTCAAAATCGCCAACAATACAAGAAACTGGTTTGTGCCAGAGAAAAAAGCATTATAATTGGAGGCGGAAAATAATGAGAAGAAAACCGAAAGTCGCTTTTATATGTGTTCACAATTCCTGCAGAAGCCAGATGGCAGAAGCGTTGGGGAAGCATTTTGCAGGAGATGTCTTTGAAAGCTACTCCGCAGGCACTGAAATGAGACCTCAAATCAATCAGGACGCAGTAAGATTGATCAAAGAGATTTACTCCATTGACATGGAAGAAACCCAGAAGCCTAAATTGCTCCCGGATATTCCGGAAGTTGACATTGTCATCAAGATGGGATGCAACGTGATCTGTCCATTTCTTCCGAGCCAGCATGAAGAGGATTGGGGACTTGATGATCCATCGGGTAAAAGCGATGATGAATTTAAGATCATTATTCAGAAGATCGAAGAAAACGTTAAAATGCTTTCTGATAAAATCAAAAATGGTGACATCGCGCTTCAATAATCGAGAGGCTTGTCATTGAACTTAAAACAATAAAGCGGCATCAAACAGCAGAGATCACTCCTCGCTGTTTGATGCCGCTTTTGTCTATTTCGTGTGTTTTGCTTTTTACTCATTACTTTTCAGAAATCTCCACCGCATGCACAATAGTTCTCCCGTTGTTGACGCCGTAACTGCAAGTCACCAGGGTTAGAAGCTTTTGGTCGGCTTCCGGATCGAAATCCTGACGATGCAGGGAAAGGTCTTCAAGGCCATTCAAGTACGCCAGGTACTCGGTGTCATTTTCGAATTGGAGTGTGAAGACGTAATCATCGGCTGAAATCTCATAAACGGAAAAGATTTTGTAGGTTCTTGTCTCATACAGTCCGGATAGCTGAATAAGCTGGTTTTGAGAAAAGAATTCAGCATTCTGATAATAGGTTAAATTTTGAAACATGGATTTGTTTTTCATATTATGACCGTAGATCAGCGTGTGGGGATCATTGAAATTGCCAAGGTTTCTATAGTCCATGAACAAGGTGCCCGCCTCGCTGTAGTTCCCTTTGAAATCACGTTTGAGATAGTCTTGGTTGTCCTTGCTTCGTACGAAAGGATAGTCAATGTTGGTACCAGGGATTTGAAGCCAGCCCATGAAATCCGGATTGATGGCAAGCCACTTTTTATTGATGTTTTCTTTATAGGAATATGACGTTTCATTGATGGAAGCGCCCTCGGCGGAACCGGTTTGGTCAGTCTCGCTTAAACCCGGTGCAGGGAGTGCAGTTGAAGCTTCTTGCGCCAGTTGATCATTTCTTTGCTCTGACAAGCGCTCATAGTTGTTTTGAGCCTGAGCACGCTCCCAAGCGACGTAGGCTGTACCTACCAGAAGGAGCATGGCTGCTGCTATAATCCCATTTAGTATTTTCTTCTTATTAGAGGAAGTCATGTGGATCACCTCAAGCTTAAAATATCACAAAACGAGATAAAAATCAAGTGATTGAGAATTAATTTCAAATAACAGTTGACAAGCAACACGATATGTGATATTTTATAGACATCAAAGGAACACCAGAAAAAAAATATCACACCCAAATATAAATTAGGAGGCATTTCAAATGAAAAGACTAATGAGTTTACTAATGAGTTTAGTATTGTTGATTGGCATAGGCGTACCGGCATTCTCAGCGGATCAGGACATTGT
>Ga0302241_1000270_pt1 | contig 51673 bp, 57 predicted proteins | sample AAG_UR_Arg_MG_FD_193532 | JGI IMG/M metagenome (GOLD analysis project Ga0302241, IMG submission 193532) | Enriched activated sludge microbial communities from anaerobic digester in WTTP, New Holstein, Wisconsin, United States - AAG_UR_Arg | ecosystem: Engineered > Bioreactor > Anaerobic >... | reverse complement strand
CTTTCTGGTGGTCCATCAGCCACTTCACGAATTGCGCGTCAGCGGCATGGCCCTGCGGCGTGGTGGTCAGCACGGCCCGGGCAGTCTCGACGCCCTGAACCAGAGCCTCGTTCACCTTGCGGTTGCGAACCGGAAGGTAATGCGCGATTATGCTGAAATAATCAGGGAAAATGGCATTTTGTTGTTGATGTGTGGGCGGATGTGTGGGATTATGTTGGACGGAAAGCGCAACGTGGAGCGATGGGTCGCAGCACGGCGCAAAACCAAAACAGAACACCACTTATGCCACTCGAACTCAGAAAACAACGGGACGGCCGGCCACGCGATTCTTGGTACGCTCGCTACGAAATTGGCGGCCGACGCTACGTCATTTGCCTCGGTGTGAAGGTTCAGGGAAACGCGCCGGCATCCCTGTCACTCAAGGAAAAGGGAGACATGGATTTTGAATGCTCCCGCGTGGCCGCGCAGGCGAAGCTGGATCAGATCGTGGAGGAGGCCAGGTCGAAACGGGGCTCGGCTCACCTGGTCGAGCGACTTTACGAAATGAAGACGGGCGAGAAGGTGAAGTCGGTGAGGCTCAGTGAAGTGCAGGAGGAATGGACCCGGCTGCCACGCAAGCGCGAGCCGTCCAAGTATTACGTGCGACAGTCCCGGGCCATCCTGGGCCGGTTCGTGGAGTTTGTGCGGGCGCGGAATCCGAAGTGTCAGGAACTGAGCGAGGTAACGCGGAGCCTGGGGCGAGCTTTCATGGATGCCGAGGCGGAACGCGGCATTGCGGCCAAGACGTGGAATGCCGAGGTGATGTTGCTGCGGTCGGCGTGTCGAGAGTTGCTGCCGGACGGCGGGCTCAACCCGTTCCTGGGTGCGACGTCGAAAGCGGGTGAGACGGTGTTCCGGAAGCCGTTCACGCCGGAGGAGATGAAGGCGATTCTGGACACGGTGAAGGATGACGATTTCATTCGGCCTATCATTGTGACGGGGATGTGCACGGCTTTGCGGCGGGGCGATTGCTGTCTGCTCAAGTGGAAGGACGTGGACCTGGAGCGGCGGTTCATCACGGTGAAGACGGCCAAGACCGGTCAGACGGTGGGCATTCCCATTTTTCCGCTGCTGCTGGATGAGTTGTGGAAACAGGCTGATAAGTGCGATCTGGACGGGCCAAAGGTGAAAGCTGAGGGTGGGAAACCGACACCTCACCCAACCGTCTCCCCGGTCGAGGCGGAGACGGTGGCAACCACCAGGGCCGGAGGCCTGCTCCACACCGTGCGGGGAGAGGAAGCGGCTCGCTCGGAGAGCAAGCCCTACCCCAGAGAGGGTTACGTTTTTCCCAAGCAGGCGAGGATGTATGTGGAGAATTCGGACGGGATTACGTGGCGGGTCAAGAAGGCCCTGGCGGTGGCGTTGGGCGGCTTTGCCAAAGCAGACACCGGAGAGCAGAAAGCAGAAACTGCGCTGCCTGAGGTGCCGGCGGACGAGGCGCGCCGGCGGGGGCGGGAGTTCATCGCGGGTTTGCCGAACTCGGTGAAGACGCGGCACATGCTGGCGGTGTTCGAGGCCTATATGGATGGGAAGTCGGCGGCCAAGGCGGCACTGGCAGCGGGCGTGTGCAAGGCGTCGGCGGGGGCGTATCTGAACGAGGTCGAGGCCGCTGCGGGGTGCCGGATTGTGCGCGGGCGGACTGGGGGTTGCAGTTTTGTAGCGGCGTTGAGGTCTGATGCCAGCCTGCTGCGGGTTAGGCGGCCTGGTGGCGTGCGCAGGGCCAGCGTGCGGGATTTCCACAGCTTCCGGGTGACCTGGGTCACGCTGGCGCTGACTGCCGGGGTGCCGCTGGAGCTGGTGCAGAAGGTGACGGGGCACAGGACCACCGACATTGTGCTGAAGCATTATTTCCAGCCAGGCCGGGAAGACTTCCGCCAGGCGCTGCACTCGGCCATGCCGAAGCTGCTGACCAACGGGCATAAGACAGTCAAAGAGGAAATGCGCGAGCTGATCGCGATAGTTAGGCCGGTGGCGCTGCGGGAGCGACTGCTCAAGGTTTGGGCAAAGTGGTGAACGGCGGGCGGTTGATGGTTGAGAGTTGAGAGTTTGAGACGGGGGGGCTACAGGCTTGACGGCATTTGCAGCGGGAAGGCAGGGAGGCGCAGAGGCTGGTTTGACGGGCGGGGGCGGAGACGAGAGGTTCCACTCTAAGGGCAATTGGTTGCCTTAGAGTGGTGCGCGTCGTCGCTGCGGAACGCGCCGGTCGCAGCGGCCGGCGCTGTCCGCGCGATTAGGTGTCATGCCAACCAGCCAGACAGGGTCATGGTTCGAGGGTCGAGGATCTCACGGCCACCAACAAGGTGCATTTGTACCGTGGGCGCTATAACGACTGAGTGTGAGACTAACCCGACGCAAAACGCGGAGCCACACTGATCAAAACTAGACCCTCGGCACCCGGAAAAGCCTCAGCGAGAGGTATGCTAGTCGCTTTACACTCCCCCGAAACTCAGGGCAGCGGCACAAGCCGGTAAAGCCGCTTCGGCTGGCCTTGCGCGGAAACGTCAAAGTAAAGCTGCGTCGTGTTGGTCATCGCGATCGTGGCTAAGGTGAACCAAGCGTCGATCGGGCCAACGGCATTGATCCCATCCACGCGCACACTGGTGCCCGGCGTGCCGGTCACAGTGATCGCGGGGGTAACGCGCGGGTCGAGGACCGACCGCACACTGGGAGAGCCGCTTTGCCAGGCACGGTAGTACCGTTGCGGAAGCGGATAGACAGGGTCGAAGCAGTATTGTGGTGCGCTGGTCAGCGTAACGCTGCTCAACGGCACCCAGGCCGGTGTCGGCGCCAACAGGTCGGCATGTTCCACATTCACCAAGCTGCCGATCTCGCCAGACACCGCAATTCCCATGACATTCGTTCTCGGCACGGCTGGAATCACGTTGAGCATAGCGGGCGCGCTAATGATCACTCCGCCGGAGTGATAAATGACGACGGAGTAACTGCCGGACTGGGAAACTTGAACAGATGGGAGGCTCAAGCGGTCACTCGTGCCACCGCCAACCGCCGTGTTGTTGAAGTACCACTGATAGCTTGCGGCCAAAAGACCACTGGCACCCGAGTTGAACATTACAGCGCTGCCGACCTCGGCCGTTTGAGACTGCGGCCCGCCAAAGTGACTTCCAGGGTCCGCAGGATCGCTGCCGTCCATATACTCCTGCAAGTCTGAAACCCCGTCCCCATCGGTGTCAGCCTTGTTTGGATCCGAAGACAGCCAGAACTCGTACAGATTGGGCAGGCCATCGCGGTCTTCGTCGCCTTCTGGCGTGCTGGCGAGATTGCCGAATTTCGCGGTTTCCCACGAGTCCGCCAGCCAATCGCGGTCCGTATCAGCTATTGGGCCAGGGCCTGTGAAAGCCGACACATTGGTAGGGTTGACCAACATCACCCCCGAACCGCCCTCCGTGCCATCGGTATAGAGCGGCCCAACCCATTCCTGTAAGGGAACAGTTGTCTTGCAGACGGAAACATCGTATCGGCTCCGAAACAAGTGAACGGTGCACGGGGCGATTCCCTTCTTGATGCCATCGACGAATACCGTTTCGCCTCCCCGCAACGTATTGAAAACCTCCGTTTCCATCAGTGCGCACGCTCTTACCATCCAATTGCTTCCAAAAGCAGGCTGCCGGTCTTTTAGGTAGGACCACGCAATCATCCAGGGAATATCGGGCACATTGGGGTCGGTCGTCTGCGCCAGGCGGAGGCTGCTGACCGCAGCATCATATTGCTCTGTAGAAAACCTAAATAGACCGTCCGCGTAGTTGGAAATTGCGTTGTTGCTCACAAAGGGAACCCCAGGTCCGCGCGTAAGCTGCAAATCATAAGCCGCCATATCGGCCACCATATTGTCCCCTTGCTTGGGGAGCGCGTGATTGATGGCCGCATAAAAATCGGTTATTGCGTTGTTGGTGTCACCCATCTTGGCATAAGAAACACCGCGCCCCAGCAGTGCGCGAGGGTAGTCCGGCTTGATGCTTACAGCGGCCGTATAATTGCTGATGGCATTTGTATAAAGTCCCAGCTCGTCATAGACCCACCCCAAATTGAAGTACAAGGCGGCATTGTTGCTGTTCACAGCCAATCCCGCCCGAAGTTCGGTAACCGCCTCACTGAACCGTTTTTGGGCGGCCAGTGATTTGCCTTTGTTTAGGTAGGGCGAGACGTAATTGGTGTCCGCGCCTTTCGCGGCCTCGAAATCTGCATCTGCTCCGGAAAAGTTCCCCTGGTGAAACCGGGCCAAGCCGCGATTGTTGTAAGGGAGAGCCCAAGCCGGGTCATTGGTAATGGCGATATAGAAGAGATTCTCAGCAGTCCTATAGTCATTGGCGTTGAGATAGCTGACGTTCCCATTATAAACGTAACTCTCGGCGGTAGTCCGGTCTGCTCGCAGTGTATTCTCATGGCAGAGCAAGATGAGGGTTATTACTCCGACCATAGCGTTGATCAGCCGTCGATACCACTTCTTTGCTGGTTTGTCTTTCATGAGCGGCCTCCGCATGTTTGCTTGCTAATAGTTGTAGGTGGAATTCAGCGATTTCAGTATGGAAACCAGTATTTACACGTGCCTGTGCAAGTACACATGCACGCACACACGGGCTGACACGGACAACCGCCCGGGTCGGTTACGACGCTATACAGGACCTGGTTGCAGGCACAGGTTTCGACGGGCACACAAGTGCAAATTACCTCTGTCGTGCAGGTTGCCAAACCACCCGTGGCAGTTCCTAGTTCCTCTTCGAGTTCGGGCTTAACCAGCGCTCGAAGGTCCGACACGGCATAAACTTTTGGTCCTTCGTCGTTTTTGGGGATGTCTGTTCCCAGTAACGAATGATCGGGAATCTTGTTATTTTCGTTAGGCATCTTGTTATTTTCGTTAGGCATAATGTTTCTCCGTAGTTTGTATTCTCCGAGGCACTGCTCGGCGTAGTAATTCTCTTAATACGCCAATGCGGGCTCGACAATCGGGCTCGGCAACGCCCGGCTTACCGGGCATTCGGCCTTTGACACCGCCTGGCGCCAGGCAGTTAACAGAACAGGGACAGCCAAGACATTCCTCAGACGCTTCCTGGCGCTCGAGTTCTCGACGCTTGTCATGATTGAACCGCAGAGCTTTTGTGGTTGAATCATACCAGCCGTAGGCGCCAAGCTCCGGGTTTCCTGAGCCTTCGTTTGGCACATCATAGAAAGCGGTTATGACATTGGGCGGAGCCAGGCAGAAATGGCTGGAGACGATAGACGATCGTCTATGTGTTAGGGAGGTCGGGGTGATTTCGGGGTGTCGCACCTGCACTCCAAGTCCGCGGCCCCGGTCCAGAGCCCGCCCGAACTGGGCCACAAATTCCTCCGGCTCAGGTGGCCGGATGCGCCGGGTATCAACCCAAACAGGGGCAAACATTGGCCCGAATTCCACCTCGATTGGGCCAATTTCTCGCGCGAAAAACTCAACAATCTCCACCATCCGGCCTAGGGAGAGGCTGGTAACTGTCACGTTGACACGCACGCGTTTTCCGGAAGCTCGCACCGCACGGGCCAGACGCAGAGGCCCTTCCAGCGAATCTCGACCATCGGCACGCGGACGTTGAGCGTTTTGAATATCAGAAGGTCCATCTACCGACACATGCACTTCATCGAACTGCTGCGCAATCCAGCCGGCCTTTTCTTCCGAGACCTGTCCACCCGTACACAAAGTGGTATAGACCTGAATACCGAACTGTCCCTGGGTGCGGCGGACAATCTCGACGCACCTGGCGAATAGGGGCCAATCCAGCGTCGGCTCGCCGACGCCGTGGAAAGAGACATGCACGGGTTGGTGATTTTGCTCCGCCTGCTGACCCACAAATTGCAGAGCCTCGCGGCAAAACTCCACATCAAGGCGACAAGCATTGCGGTGCGCCGGAGCGCCGTAGCAATAGACACACCCATTCGAGCACTGGTTTGTGCAAGAGATCGTAACGTAACTGGGCGCGAAATCCTCGGTCTCGGGCACCGCAGTGGGTGGAGCTGACTCACCGGGGCGCTCTCCTGTATCTACAAAAGTCCGAAACCGCTCGGCCATGGCGGCATTGGTTCTCATGAGCAGGCCCGATAGTGGCGCAAACACTATCCAGTCCTGGCGGTCAGGAAAGACGAGACAGTTGGGCTTACGCATAAGCCACCTCCTCTGTTTCGAGCCCGACCCGATCCGCTTCATCGAACAAAGTCAGCTGCTCCAGAATGCGCCACAGGGTCAGCTTCTGCGTCACCCAGCACATCGGCTGCGGCGGCTCCGCGCAAAACGGTGGGGTATGGAATAGTCGACACCCCCCCGAGCAATGCCACTTGGCAAAACAGCCTTTGCATCGGGGGATATTAGCCACCGCATAGGACCGCACGCGCTCGACCTTATCCTGATCGATGTGGACTTGGCAGGTGGCCGGGTTTACCTCTCCTATCGCATAATCCGCGGAGTGAACTGAGCCACGGTGGTTCGCGCCATAGCACGCGGCCACCAGACCATCCGGGGCCACAACGAAATTGTCTTGGGCCACCGGGCAGTTGGATTGGGCCAGTCGCTCGGTTTGTGCAGTGGTAAGCTTGAGCGGCACACCATTCTGCCGTGCCGCTTTGCCAGCCTCGACGATGCCGCGGACAAAAGCCGCGGGATTGGGGCTCCGCAACCCGGTTTCCAGACAACGACCATGCTGAATCAAAGGCTCCAAATTGATCTTGGTCGGCTTGAATTTGCTACAGTAGAAATCCACGATCTCCGGGAGCCGCTTGACGATGCGATCATCCACGCTGCAGCGCAGGGCATAGGGCAACCCTTCGTTCTCGAACACCCGCAGTGTCCGTTCTATGATGTGATACGTTCCTCGCCCCTTCCGGGTCGGCCGGTAAAAGTCGTTCAGTTCGGCCGGCCCATCCAGGGAGACCAGCGCGAAGCTTATGTGTCGCGCCACCCAGCGGGCGTGGGTTTCCGACATAAAGGCATTGGTAGTGCAGTTCACGTCAAACGGAACACCGAGCCCAGCAGCCAGCTCACGGCCCCGTTTATCACAATGCTGAACCAACTCCCACGCCACGAAAGGTTCGCCCCCGAAATAATACACCCCGAGCTTCTTCAGTCCATCTCGCCTCACAATCTCCGCCTGGTACTGCAGCGCCGCGTCGCAAACCTGTTTCGGCATATACAAGGAGCCAGCACCTCCGGCACCAGGAGCACAATAAAGGCAGCGCAGGTTGCAATCGGTAGTGGGCAGTAGGCTTACAGAACCGGGCGAGAAAGGTCCGCTGCGAATCGCGGGCACGCGCGCCTCCCTCCCGAGCAAGGCTTCCGCGAGTGGACGTGCGGTCGCGGAAACCCCATTCAATCGCCCCGCCTTAAGGCAATCGCGCAACTCCATCGCAATCGCACCATTTACGAGAGTGGTTACACCATGCAGCGGGGCGTGGACCAGAAACCTGTCCTCAAACGGTACAAGATAGGCCTCTTCTAGCAGGCTCGGCATGGCGCATTCTCCACCGCGCGCTCCAGCATGGCACGGGTTATAGTTTGGATCATCCGGCAGCGCCGCGATTCGGCCTCCGGGAGCGAGAAGGGCTGGCGGCCCTTGACTGGACAGTCGCCGGAGCAGCTCCATTTTGCGACACACTTGGTGCACAGGGGCTTGTTGTCCACCGTCAGCGAGCGCAGCCTGGAAAGCCGGGCCACATCAATATTAAAACGGCCAGTGGACTCGTCAAAATGGCCGAAATGGAAATCGGTCGCCAAAGGGTCATGCCGGTCACAAACCTCGAAGCAGGCGGTGACGTCACCAGTTGGCGTTATGCTGAACGGATCCAGTGCGCACCCGCAGAAGCTCAAGAACGTATCCGCCAAGCGGGCCGCTGAAAACCGAAGATCAGCGCCCCGCTCGCGGGCCCGATCCATCGCTTTGATGAAGTGCTCCGCGAAAGTCTCCGGTTCCGGCACGGCATCCGCCATCGTGCAACAGCGCCCGTTCAGGAATGCGGGCTCGAAATGCAAAAGCTTGCAGCCGGTTTGGGTAGTGAAATAGTCAATCATCTCTACCATCCGGCCAACGTTCTGATTGGTAATGGTAGAACGTATTCCGAAGCGCGTCTTGTGGCTGACGAGCACCTCCACAAAGGCCATCACCTCCTCAAATGAGCCCTGGCCGTGAATCAGCGGACGCATCCGGTTCTGTAAGTCCGGCGGACCGTCGAAAGACAAAGTTACACTCTCGAAGGTACTGGCGACATATTCCCGATGTTCAGCGGACATCACCCCGTTGGTCGCGATCGCAAACCTCACCCCGGGATGCTCGTTATCTTGCGCCAGTCCGCGGGCATATTCGACCGCTCCGACCAGTTCAGGCCAGGCCAGAGTTGGTTCGCCGCCCCCATGGAAGCCCACTTGAGCGGGGAACCCCGTGCGACGGGCGTTGTTCATGACCCAGTTGATGGCCGAGCGGTAGACCGCCGGGGACATGTCAGTCGCCGCGAATTCTCCGGCTCGCGCGTAACAATAGAGGCAGCGCAAATTGCATCGGTTGGTGAGAAACAGGGTGGCGGCAGTGGGATGAAAATGCCGATCAACTGGAAGGGCGACCGGAGGAGGTGGCGAGTGCAACCACTGCAATCCCCCGAAGCGAGTGACAACCTCAGGGCTGACCACCCCAATGTCACCCGTTTCGAGGTAGTCTCGCAACTGGCTCACACACTGCGCGTTAGCATGAATGATGCGCCCAGCCAGCGGCGAGTACACAATGAACCCGTCCTTGTAAGGCAGGGCGAATACCTCAGCGTTGATGCCGGCACCCATGCGGCTAGCTCATCTGGGGATCGTTGGCGCTAATGCGCGGATGGTAACTGCCACCCGGCCGCGGCGTGGGAAAATTCCCGGCCGGAACAACGTACCCACCCGCCGCCAGCACACCGGTTTTCAGCAAACTCGCAACGAAGTCGGTGGCTTCCTGTGGCGCGCGCTTGGTCTCAGCCGCATAGGCTTGGGCGACTTGGGTGACGGGGCTGGTGCCGTCGCACAGCCGCCATACAAAACGGCCAGCGGAGTTGAAACGGTAGCCGACAAATCGCTTGCCGTCCTTGTAGGTCCAAACCACCGCGCCGTCGTCCGGCGTGCCCCAAGCCCGGTAGGCCGGGTTATGACTCGGGTGAATCGGCAATCCACATCGCTTCGCAGATCCGGACGATGGTGCCGATCTGGACTTCTGCAACAACGCCACTGCACCGCCTCCGGCTACGACTACTGCGCCCGCGCCTCCCATCCAGAGCAGCAACTGGCGCCGAGTTACGCGCGAGATCGCCGGTTTGGGATCTTCCTTTCCTGCTGGTTTCCTGTCTTTCTGGTTTCTTTTCATACTTGGCCTTTCACTTAATTGATGAGTAATTCCATTGCCCGCGACTGCCGCCCGATGAATTCGACGGCTTCAGCAATCACTCCCGCACCGGTTGGCCCCATTGCATGCAGCACGAGCAAGCTGATCCTTGCATTGTGGCTCTGACGGAGATATTCGGCGCGCTGCGCGCGAACAAAAGGTACAAGGAATCCCTTCACCCCGGCATACACGGCGGCACCAGTTCCGTCCAACACCCCCGCCACGCTGCCCGTCAAGATGAGGTGCGGGCCCGCGTCAATGCACGAGGGAGCACAAGTCCTGCTAAAAATGATGTTGTTGCGAACATTCGCGTCGATCATCTCCTCGATAGCTTCCGGTGGTAGTTTCCAAAGCGGCTCGGCATAGCCCCAGCCGCAGGCCGACCAGATCGCATCCGGGTCGGTCTCTCTTATGAGCTGCTTAACCCGCTCCTGCCCGGCCTCACCTGCAAGATCCACGGCCTCCAGGGGGAATTCCTTCTGCTCAGCAGCTTTCTCTGGATTGCGGCACAAACCCCAGACCTGATGCCCGCGCTTCACGAGGGCCAACGCTACGGCCTGCCCCAAGCCGCTGCCTCGGCCCTTCGTTGCGCCATAAATCAGAAACTTCATTGTTGCATAAAAGTTCTTCTGCGTCGCAGGCTCCTGCGACGGCTTTTCCGACACACTGCCATTTTTGATGAATATCAGAATTCTGGCTAGTCGGCTGTTTGGCATACACCTCCCGCGCAAGGGCCTGCGAGGTTGGTGATTGCGTTTAGGGCCGCTGGGGGCTGGCGGAGAGTTTATGCGCGCAACAGAGACCGGCTTGGTGACGGCGGCAGATGGGTGGCAGGACGCCGGTTTCGGCAATGGTGAGGGCGATCAATTGCTCGATGACCCGGAGGACTAATTCGGTGCGTGTGGTGACGTTGAGCTTCTTGAAAAGGCGGTTGAGGTGCGTGTGCGCGGTGTGCTCGTGCATGCTGAGGCGGCTGGCGACCTGTTTTTGCGTGAGGTTGTCGAAGACGCCCTGAACAATTTGCAGCTCACGCGGGGTGATGCGCAGCGCCGTGGCGATTTCGGACCAGGCGTGGTCGCTGAGGATTGCTGCGCCGCGCAATTTCTTGTGCTCGGCGCGTTTTGGTTTCGTTCCCATGGTGCCCGCTTGACTGACCAGCCACGGGAACAAAAGGGGCGCGAACTCAACACGCCCCGTCAGAGGCACCGCGAAGCGCCTTCACAGCAAGCGTGCCAAGCCGCGCCCGAGTGGGCGCGGCTCCGGTTGGTCGCTGTGAGGCCAGGAAAATTCGCGGTTTTCTGACGGCCCGTAGCCGAAGCTACGCGAAATGGTTATTTGGCTGTTTACATCATCGTTGCAAAATCTCTACTGACATGACGCTCCGGTCATGCTGGGCGACAGTATGGGGATGGGGGAGGGGCAAGGGAAAGCATTTTCCTGAGGGCGGCGTCGGACGGGTGGGAACTGGTGGGACAGATGGGACAAATGGACGATGGCGGAGGGCTCGCGAGACCGGTGATCGTCGCGGCTGGGGTTGTTGTTGCCGTTTATTGGCCTTGTGGTGGGAAGGGGGGCGGGGGCACGCGTGAACCGTGAAGCCTGAAGTGGGATGCGTGAGGTGGGCTGGTCTTGTCGGCTCCCGGTAGTCAGATGCCGCAGCCTTGCGCCGGGCCCGGCATCACGGAACGTCGGCCAGGGGGACTATCGGCCAGTCCGGCCAGCCGGGCGGGAACCAGCCCCAATCATCGAACCAGCCGAAGGGCATCACTACCTCTGTGTAGTCCTTCTTAGCAACAGTCACTTGAGCGGGAGGCCCGGCAAGCTCCCCGTACAACCATTCTCCGTTGAAGAGGATCCCCAGAGGAATAAAAGGCGTCAAACGATAACTACCCGGCTTCAATGCGACACGGAAGGAACCGCTCGCATCAGTCTCCAGCGTCGCGACTGTCTTGCCAGAATCGCTGACAATTCTGACCCAACACTGAACCGGCGTCTCTGCGTTCGGGGACCACGTGCCCCAAACCACTTGCCCGGCAATACCCGATTGATGATGGCCCTCGGCGCGTGCCGCAGCCTGCGGCAAGCAGGCAACGAGTAGGGCGAAGCCGAGGGCTGCCAGTCCCGGCTTCAGCGTTTGGAATTTATGTCTCATGGTTTCTCTTGTCGTGTATTGCTCGACGTGCGCCAGGGGTCCACCGCGTTATTGGAGCGGATTCGACTTGCGCCGGCGAAGCAACCAGAACAGGGTGCCGCCAACGGTCAGCAAGGCGGAAGCGGATGGCTCGGGGATTGCGCCGGCAGCAATTGACAGACCAGCGAGGGTTTCCCAAGCCCAAGCGTTAATCGCTCCGAAGGGCGCGTCAGAAGCGATTGAGAGGGATACCCATCCGTAGTGCGTAGCTCCTGCGCTCTGGAACTCCACGCCCATGTATGCGTATTGGCCGGCGAACGCGCCGGAGCACCCCGCATCGAAGCATTGAATCAGGGTGTTGAAGTCAGAGTCGTATGGAACACCAGGTAGGCGTCCGAGCCATTGCAATGAGCCGGCTCCACTTCCAGCTCCAATAACAAAACCGGCGGGGACTGGGGCTACGCTACCGCCGATGTTGGGCGGTGGATCCAACCAGGTTAGAATCCTGCCATCCCCTTCAGGCCGGACTCCGATGAAGTGAAAGTCATAAGCGAAGGTGAAGTCCGTAGTGCCGTCGCCATTCAGGTCCAATGGGTAGTACTCAGCGAAGAACTCGGTGTGCAGGAGTATTGGGGCGGTTGGCTCGAAAAACTGAATGGTCCCTTGGGCCATGGACGGCTGAATCCAACTCAGCAAGAGTAAACCAGGGGCGATGATTCGAGCAAGGCGGCTCACGTTTGTTCCTTACCGCATTATTGCTGTCGGCGCAACCGCCAGAACTGCATGGGCTGGTTGACGTTCACCAGTACGGCGTTCGTGACGCCGTCAGCCTTCACGGTGGCGTTGGTCTGCCAAGCGGTGAGATTGGTCGAATTCAACAGGTAGAAGTACGCGCCGGGGTCTGCCGTGAACGTCAGTAACACCTGCGTGACGGATGGATTGGCGACGATCGAAGTGAAGGCTGGCGCGACCGGTGAGTCCCCCGAGGTTAGAACGGAAACCCACTGGGTGGATGGCGCTAATCCGCCGGGCAGGCCGCCGGAGTGCGAAACTACGACGCGGTAGCGGCCCGCTGTGGGAGTGGCTAGGTACACCTGCTCGACGTTGTTGCGGTTGTCCACGCCCGTTGTCGCGGCGGCGTTGCGGGCTGATTCGTTCTTGTTCGTCAGGTCGGGGTTAAGAATCCAGGGAAAATACTGGTTGGTGGCGCCGACCCGTTCGAGGCGCAGGTCGAGGTTGTTAACCAACACTGGCGTGACCGGATCAACGGTTACGTTGGTGAGTTGCGGTCCGGCGGGATCGCTCCAGGTCGCCGTGACCTTGAATGGAACGCTGTCCACATCAACCTCCCAAGCGTTGGTTTGTCCAACATTCAATGGGAATTCTTTGATATGTGTTCCCCGGCCGTGCTGCTGGTCGCGATCAACCTGTGCGACGGCCGATGCGGCGTTGAACAGCCCATAGCCCATCTGGTAGTCCGGGCCCGGGCTGCCAACATCGTCCGCGGTGTGGATTGCCAGTGCCTTCCAGGTTGAGCCACGCCAGGCATCGAGATTGGGATCGAGGTTCGGGAAAAGCTGAGCGCGTCGCTGCATGGCCAGGCCGAGGCCGCCACACACGGCGGGCGAGGCGAAACTTGTGCCGGATTGAAACAGGTAGTATCCGTTCGTCGCGTTGTTCGCAGGCGTGTAGATGCCGAAGGTGCGGAGCGTGGAATTGCTTTGGCCCACGGCCACCACCTCGGGCTTGATGCGCCCGTCATCCGTCGGGCCGGAGCCACTGAAAGGCGCGAGCACGACAGTAGCGTTGGTTGCGAAGCCCATGCCGGCTGCCGAGTACACATCTCGGACGGCTCCGACGGTGAGAACATTCTTCGCCGTGCCGGGCGCGAGCACAGTGTCGTAACCGCCATTTGTACCGTCACCGTTGATCCAGACGCGCGAGTTGGCCGGCGGGTTGTCCACGCGGGTCCAGTCGTACTGGTTCGTGCCGGATTTGTAGTAGTAAGTTGTCGGGCCGCCGGGGCCGATTAATCTGTCATTGCCGGCCGCGTAAACCATCAGGTGGCGGGTCGCATTCGTTGAGAGAAGGGAGTCGATGTCCACACATCCCGAGCCATCGGGAACATACGGTGCTCCGGGATAATAATACCCGAACTTCCATTCCTCCGCGAATGACAAGCTGCCACGCCAGGTCCAGGCGTTCGTGACCGTGTTTGTGGCACTGGTCTGAAGCGTTTGCCGAAGCCAGCCGCCGCTGTAACCCCACGAGTCGTTTGCCAGCCGAAGCGGTTGGCCAGTGACTGAGCCGGCGGCGGCGCTCAGCCGCTCCGGTATGAGGTTCTTGGTGTCGTAAGCGTTGATTGTCGCTTCGTAGGCGACCCCGCGCAGCAACCGGGCCGGCTGCCCGTTCAGGGTGAACTGTAGCACGCCACCCGCAGCCATTGTTCCGGCGACTCCGGTCGCGTGGCCGTCGCTGGCAATTGAATTGGTGGCACTGTTGTCCACTTGTCGCACGCGATTGCCAAATTCAGTGTGGTTTGTCAAAACCCCGCCATCCGTTTCCCAAAGACCGAGGGTGACGTTTGTGCCTGTCAGGTTTCGCCCGGTGGACGACTGTGCCCACGGCGCGGTGTTCGTCGGCCAGAGCTCATCCGCACTGATGCTCGCTGCGGCGAACAGATTCTGGCTTGAGTAATAAACGGGCTCGCCGCCGACTTGTCCGCCGAGAATCTCCTTCGATCCGTCCTCGCGCACGCGCACGCGCTCGACACCAAGCAGCGCTGCAATAGCATCCAGTTCCGCCTCGACGTTCGGTATCTCGGCTTCGGCTTGCTGTGCTGCATTCGTCAGGGCAGACAGCTCCGCCTGTGCAGTGGCCCGTGCGTCGGGTGCTTCGGCGTCCTCCGGCTCGCCGAGGGACCGCATGAAGGGCTGGGCTGCATCAAGGATTTGCTGCCATTGATTCTCAGCGAAAGCCGCAGCGGCAGCCTGTTGCGCCTGCATGGCTGCCGGGTTGCTGGCGAGTGCTCTGGCCCGTTCTTGGGCGGCCTGGCGGGCTTTTCGGGCGGCGGCCTGCTCGGGGGTGTCGGGGATGCCGGTGTCATCCACGACGTAAACGCCCTTCTCCACCTCCACCACCTCCAATTCCGGGTGAGGGTTGAAAGGCAACGGGGGAAGGTCGGGATCCTTGGCGGAGTGGAAGGAGCCGTGTACCGGGGTTCTCTGGTCTGCCGCTTGGATGCTGGCAGCCAGACTGAGGGCAAGCGCGACGATGAATGACCAGGTGGCGAGTGTAACCCTTCCTTGTGTAGATGAGTTCATAGGTTCTATCTGTTTTGTTTATGCGTAACTAATTTCCCAATGGCTCTCGTTCAGCGAGACTGATATGGACCCGTCCGGGAGCGAGCGCAAGCGTAGAATGTCAAAATAAATGGTTCTTCACGGAATTCCGGGGAAGGCCTGACGAATTTTGAGGAAGAAGTAGTCGTCATCGCGGAAGCCATAGGCGGCGCGTTTGATGACTTTGATCTTGTTGTTGATGCCTTCGAGCAGGCTGGTGTGTAGGGGCCAGCGGCAGTGGGCCAAGATGCCCGCGAGCTTGTCCTTGAGGTTGCGGGCGAACTTCTTGAGCGGCTCGATGCCGCTGCGCAGGGCCCGGCTATACCATTCCTTCCAGAAGCGTTTCGCGGCTCCTTCGTAGCTGTAGTCCCAGAGGTGTTTGAGGTCATCCTTGAGCACATAGACCGTGGCCAGGGCGCGGTTGGCGTTGAGCAGTTCGGTGAGTTTGACCCGGTCCTCCTTGTCGATGTTTTCGCGGTTGCGCAGCAGCAACCAACGGGCACCCTTGACCACCGCGCGGGCGGGTTTGTCCTGTCGCAGCCGGTTGGCTTCGTCCACGCGCACTCGGTCCACGACTTCCCGTCCGTATTTGACGGCCACATGGAAGAGGTCGTAAACGATCTCGGCTTGCGGGCACTGGAAACGCACCTCCTCGGCGTAAGCCTCGCTCATATCCATGGCCACCGCTCGCAGGCGGGCGCGGCCTTCCAGGCCCAGGGCGGCAAAGAAAGGGCGGATATCCTCGCGCCCGCGCCCGCGACAAACCCAGAGCACCTGCTTGCGATAAGGCTCGACAATGATGGTGGCATACCGGTGCCCCTTCTGAATGGCGAACTCATCCAAGGCGATCACCTCCACGGTCGAGAGGTCCACCGGCCCGAGGGTTTCCTCCAGATAGCGCTTATCGATCTCTTTGACGGTGCCCCAATGTAGACCGAAGTAGTCGGCAACGTGTTGGAGTGGCAGCCCCGGGCCAGCCGTGCCACGCTCTCGGCCAGACGCCGGGTGACCCGTTGGTAGCGCCCCAACCAGTCCAGATGTTCCAGCTTGGGCCCGCAGCGCGGACAGGCCAGCCGGCAGCGGTGGACCAGCAACTGCACCGGTGTGCCCAGCAGCGGCAGGTCCCGAATCCACCGCTCCTCCGTGTCATGCACGGCTTCCACGCACTGCTGGCAGCCGCTACAGCGCTTGGTGCGGTCCAGCCGGGGCAACAGCTCCAGCCAGACTTCTTCCGGACGCTCTCCGTCCACAGGCAGACGCCCCACTGTGCCCAATTCATAGCCTTTCCAGCCTCCGAGCAGTTCGGCAAGCTCTGCGCGGGTCAACGGTGGCGGACTATTGTCCGCAGTCGGTATCGTTTTCACCCGGCCAGCCTATACGGCTCGCCGTTGACCTCCACCCCCTCCCCGGAATTCCGTGAAGAACCAAATAAATAGGGGTGGTGGGATGATCAGGGGGGAGGGTCCAACGGGACGGGTCCGATGGCAGACGGCAAGAGGGGGAAGCAGGGACTCGTCACGTCGTCTCCTACAATATTAGGTGAGCTTTACCAAGCGGGAGGTAATATTGTTTTTGGGTTGGACTGCAAATGTCCAAGGGGGTTGGGTAAGATGTTGGGCATGAATATTGTCAATCAGCGTGAAATCATCAAACGAATGGGGGAAGCGGGACTGCTCGCCCCTGAGAGGCTGCGGGAGTTGGTGGCAGCGCCGGTGTTCGTATGGCCGTTGCCGGAGAAGACGCGAGAGCGCAGCGCGGAGGAGATGGAGTTTATCAAGACAGTGGTGCTGGAGCCGGGGACGGAGATGCCGAGGCTGCTGCCGTTTCCGGCGTTCCGGGTGGCGACGCAGTTGGGGTTCGACCTGTGGTGGCACAGGGGGACACGGGCGCTGACGTGCGTGAGATACATAGCCCCGGGGGGGAAGTACAGCGCGGGGCTAAAGGCCGGCGCGGTCACCTTGCATGAGTACCGATGGAAGAGGCCGGAGTCGGCAGCGGAGGGGGGCAACGCGCGGGGGGAGCGCTTGGAGGGGCGTCTGGCGGCGTGGGTTGATTGGAAGCGGGTGGACGAGGAAGCGATGGGGAGGAGCCACCGGGAGGATGACAAGGGATTCCGGGCGGTCTTCCTGGACCCGCTGCACGATTTGCAATCGTTTCTCTTCGATATCGAGTACCCCGGCAACGTGGTCCTGGGCGTGGGGCCGGCGGAGAAGCCGGGCAAGAGCGTGGAGTGGCGGCAGGCGCGGACGCACTATTGTATTCTGCGGCGAGGCGATGCGCGGGCGTGCCGGCGGGAGGCGACCGGGCCGAGCGAGGAGCAGACGGCGCGGGCGGCGCATTGGCGGAAGGCGCATTTTCGCCGGCTGCGGAGCGAGGTGTTCACGCAGAAGCGGGGGCAGCTCGTGGCAGTGCGACATGCCTGGGTGGGGCCGCGGGAGTGGGAAGGGGAAGATGGGAAGGTTTACCGGGTGGTGAATTTTGAGGGAGGGCGTTCGACAGAGGGAAAGGCAACCGAAGGGGTTTAGCCGGGGAGGCCGGGGGCATAGGGCTAGCTCCCGGGTGACGCTGCCCACTGTCAGGCTGCAGGGCGCGGGGGTGTTTGGAAAAAGGCCCGCAGGGTTCTCTCCGCCCGCTTTCGCGCCTCGTACCAGTCGGGCAGTTTTGCGTACAAGCCTTCGCGCATGTACTGCTGCGTGTACGCCTGAGCTTGCGGGGCCGGGAACCGCTGGAGGAGGCGATAGGCCCCCAGCGCCCTCAGATCGGCGGCGACCTCACGCGCCTGTGACTTACCGCGCCGCTCGACTGGCGGCCGAGGCCGGGTTTTGCGCAGCCAGGCCTGAAACTCCTTGAGCAGGCGCCCGTCCGAGGCGTCCCACTCTATCTCGAATGCGTATGCCTCTTCGCCAATGCCCGGCAGCTCCTTGATCGGCAGAGGGCGCAAGCCCCAGGTGTCGTCAGCCTCATATGGACCCAGTTCCTCAGCCCAGTAATCGTCACACCAATCCTGCCATGCGCCGAAATCGAAAGCGCATCTCAGGAAAGGCGTTGCGGGGAATTCGGGCGGGAGCCACAGGTCAACGGCTGGGGGAAGGTCCCAGTCGTATTCTTCGCTCAGTCCAGCCTCATCCAGAAACTTCTCAAACTCTTCATCGGTTTCCTGCGCGCCCTGGACGACCGGAGCGTGGAGATGCCAAATGCCCCACTCGTCGTGATCGTCCTCTTTTCGGCGCTTGAACTTCTCCAGGGCCCACGGCGACTCCCGGGCATATTCGTAGGCGAAACAGAGGCTGAGCTGGTCCGTCGGGCATTTCCCGAAATCCCACTCCTCCCGCGCGAGCGGCGCCAGCTTGGGCCGCGGGCCAGGCCGCTTTGTCTTTCGGGGCCGGTCGTTCATCTTCACCGCTTCATGCAGACGCAAAATCCGCGTTGCGGCAAGCCCGAAAGGAAGCCGACAGGATGACGTTCCACTAGCCGCAAAAGAAATTTATTTAAGGGGGATAGGCCAGGGACAAAGAGTGCGTCAAGGTGGCGGCCGTGCAGAAGCCCGGTGAAAGCAAACTGAGCCCGGGGTGCTGGCGGGTGAGAGCATGGCAAGAAATAAGATGAAACATTTTTTTCGCATGGACGGGGACAAAAGGGGTGCTGTTTTCGCACTGGTTCGCATGAGGGTCCGGAGCCGGGCGGGAGTGGAAAAAAGATCGGGTATAACGGGTGCGGGCGACGCGCGTTGGGCGCGTTGACTGACGAGCATTAGTAACGAACGATGCAGGCTGCGATCTCAAGTGAATTGCTGACGCGACTGTTCCGGGCAAGCCCGGAGCAGATGGCGGCCGTTGAGCGTGTCCTGATTGGTGGAAGAGTGGAAATTGGGAAATGGGAAAACAGAAACGGGGCGCGGTTGGAAGGGCGTCAAGGGGTTTGTGAAAGAAATTTCTTCCCGGTGCTTCCCGGTAACGTACCCGTGCTTCCCGATGCTTCCTGGTCGGGGTTGGAGCCGGGGCTGGAGCGCGAAAAGGGCGTGTTATGGTCGCCGCGTGCCTGTGAACGCAACACATCCCGGGACCAGCGACCGCCAACCGAGCGACGGGGGCGGGCGACAGGCGCGGGGTTGGCCGCTGGGCGGTGGCGGGTTGACTTCAGACGTGGGTAAATGAACGCCACCGTCTCAACTGATTTTCTGCTGCGGGTTGCCCAGGCGACACCGGGGCAGGTGGCGGCATTTGACCGCTTTCTCCAGGCGTCGCCGGAACAACAGGCGGCCATTGAGACGATCCTGGCAGGATGCGGAGCGGAGAATGGCAGTTCGAAGGACGCGGAAAACACGGAGCAGAGGGGGGAAAACCAAGGACAGAGGGCAGCGGTCAGAGGTGAGAGGGGGTTCAGTTATCAGTCATCAGTGATCAGTAACGAGTCATCGGTGGCCAGTGGCGAGGGAGGAATGGCCATGCCGGCGGAGCAGATGGTGCCGGTGGTGGCTGCGGCAGCGGTGGTGAAGGGGGTGGAGGCAGCGGGGGCAATGGAGAATGGCCTGGTGTCGGCGCTGCTGCGGATTGAGCAAAAGGTGGATGGGCTGATTGCATCCGGGCAGTTGCCGGAGAAGAAGAAGCCACTGGGTGAGGCGGAGCGTTTGCAGGTGTTCCGGTTGTTTGGAGAGCTGCTGGCAATGGGGACGGAACTGACGGCGCCGCCGGCGCGGGTGTTCGACCTGATGGTTTTCAAGAAGCTGGCCAAGGCGGAAGCGGCCGTGGCGTGCAAATGCGCGGCGTCGCTGATTACCAGGCGGGTGGCAACGATCGAGGGGCATTTCGGCATGCCGATTGAGGAGCTGCGGACGTATGCCTCCGATATTAAGGAGCGCCAGAGCACGGTTAAGGGCGACCGCTATGCCAAGAAGAAGCATGGGGCCGTGAGGGATGGGCGGGAGCAGTACGAAGACAGGGAACAGCCGAGCCTGAGGGAAGATGATGACGGCTATTTGCCGGAAGAGAGGCAAAGCAGTGATTGATTCGTGAAGTCTTTGTGAAGTCTTCACACGCTTGAAAGCGCCTGTGTTTACGGGCGCTTTCGCATTTCCGGGGAAGTGATTCGTGAAGTCCTTCAACTGTATAGGGCCTTTCGCATGAAGCGGTGGGCCGAAGACGAAAATGTTGAAGACGAAGAACAACAGAGGCCAGGCGATGCGCGGCGCGCGGCGTCGGCTGGGCCTGACCCAACTGGACCTGGCACAGCGCGTCGGATGCACGGAATCGCAGGTCACCAAGATCGAGACGGGCCGGGCGACACCGGAGCAGAGCCTCAAGGAGGCGATTGCCCGTGAGCTGGGCGTCCAGACCTGGGAGGTGGGCCAGTGAAAGACCCGAACACCCAAACCCATAACCCGAATGACCGCTTGATGCGATTCCTCCAGGCGACACCGGAACAGCAGGCGGCCATTGATCGCATCCTGGAGGGGCGGTTAGCACCGCAGCCGCCTGCACCGGAGCCGCCCAAGGGGCCCCTGCTGATGATGATCAAGGATGCGGCGGTGTTGCTGGGCGTTCACCGCGCCACGATCTGGCGGTTGTTGAGGGCCGGGCGACTTGAGCCGGTGATGCTGCTCGGGGCTGTGCGGGTCCGGCGCGCTGATGTGGAGGGCATTGCTGCCGGCCACCAACCGGCTGACGCGCGAAAGCCGAAAGCCGAAGGGCGAAGCCCGAAGGCGAGCAAGGAGGTAGCGCGATGAAGCCGACGAAGACGGATTTGCGGGTGGTGCGGTGCGCGGAGCGGTTGGCGGAGTGGAACGCGGGCCGACAGGGAGAGGAAGGCGGGGATGATTGCCCTTGTCGAGCGGTCGTTACGCGGGAGGGGTTGGCTGGGGTGTTGGTGGTTTCGGTTCGGACCGTGGATGAGATGGTCGCCAAGGGAGAGATCACGCCGATGCGCCCCGGGGGTGTGCTGGTGCGGTTCTACTTGCCGGCTGTGCTCCGGCAGTTGACCGCGGCTGCGGTGGCCCGGCTGGAAAAGATGAAAGGGGGGCTATGAACTCACGAGAGAAAGGCAAGAGGGGCGAGCGCCAATGGCGCGATGAATTACGGGCCAACGGGTACGCAGCCAGGCGGGGGCAGCAATTCAGCGGCAGCCCCGACAGCCCGGATGTGATTTGCGACGGGCTCCCGTGGGCTCACTTCGAGGTGAAGCTCGTTGAGCGCCTCGACATCTACGCGGCCATGGAGCAGGCCCGGCGCGATTGCGGCGGGCGGGCCCCGCTCGTGGCGCATCGCCGGAATTACTGGCCGTGGCTGGTGACGATGGATGCCGAGCGGTTCTACCGGCTGCTGAAGCAGGACCTGACAGGGCAATGGGCGGAGCGGATGGCGAGCGGGTCGCCTGCTGCCGTATTTGCCGGGCTGCCGTGGGCCTTCGGCCAGGTCCACGAGGGCCGACGCCTCAACATTCACGAGGCGATGTGGGAATGCGGATGGCGGAACGCAGAGCGCGGAGCCCAGCGGGTGCCGGTTGTTGCGCATCGCCGCCCGGGCGGTCGCTGGCTCATCACCATGACGGCCAATTCATTTTTCGATTTCCTCCGCGGTGTGTTGCCGCCGGAGGGGAAGAAGCAAACAAAGCAAACAAAGTAAACGGAGCATTCACATTATGCGTATCAAAACAGGTAGCGGGAACTTCCAACCTTGCCCGGAATATAACGGGTCGGCGGTCTGCGTGGACGTTACCCCTCTCAAGACGGTGCAGACTCAGTTCGGACCGAAGGACAAGTTCCGGTTCGTGTACGAGACCGGCCAGACCAAAGACGACGGCACGCCCTGGTGCGTGTGGTCCGCGCCGTTCACACCGTCGTATCACGAGAACTCGGCCCTGCGGCCGTTCCTGCGGAAGTGGCTGGGCCGCGAGCTGACGGCGGAGGAGCTGAAAACCTTCGACACAGAGGACATGCTCGGCAAGACGGCCCACATCACGGTGATCCACGAGCACAGCGACGGCGAGGTTTACGCGAATATCGCGTTGATCCAGCCGGACAAGTCGGCGGAGCCGCTCAAGCCGTCGGGCAAGTTCGTCCGAATGAAGGACCGGCCGCCGAAGGACGGCAACGGTTATCGCCGCGCCGAGCAGGCGAGCGGCGGCAACGGCGACCTGGGCGCGACCAAGATCCACGTCGGCAAGTGCAAGGGCCTGGAGGTCCGTGACCTCTCACCCGAGCAGGTCGGCGCGCTGATCGGGCATTGGCTGCCGGCGGCGAAGGCGAATGCCAAGCCGAGCGCCGATGATCGGCGGCTTATTGCCGCGCTGGAAGCGTGGCAGGCCGCGCAGAAACCGGTCGAGGACGACAACGTTCCCTACTGAGGTGCTAGCCGCACTGGCCAGTAATGAACTCACTACAACCGCATGGAGGGGCGCGGGCGGATCGCGTCCCTCCATGCAAACCGAAGGAACTGTTATGCAGACCATTGTTTTTGACGTGGAAACCGGGCCATTGGCGGAGAGCGAGCTATCAGCGCTACTGCCACCGTTTGACCCGGCGGAAGTGAAGACGGGCAACATCAAGGACCCGGAGAAGGTCGCGGCCAAGATTGCTGAGGCCGAGGCCAGCCAGCGCCGGGACTTTTTCGACAGGGCGGCGCTGGACCCTCTGACCGGGCGGGTGGTGGCCATCGGGATGCTCGTGTTCGACGAACTGAGCCAGGCCGGGCCGGAGGGCGGCCGGTGCGTCATCATCGGCCACGATGATGAGGCGCAGACCCTGCGGGAGTTCTGGCAATACACGCAGGCCGAAATGGGGCGGATGAATCCGATGATCGGATTCAACATCTTCGGCTTCGACCTGCCGTTCCTGTTCCGGCGTTCGTGGAAGCGGCGCGTGCCGATTCCGTTCGGCCTGCGGCGTGGCCGCTACTGGGGCGACCAGCTCATTGACCTGCGCGATACCTGGCAGCTTGGCGATCGGCAGGCGCGGGGCTCGCTGGACAGCATCGCAAAGCACCTGGGGGTGGGCGCGAAGAACGGCGACGGCAAAGCCTTCGCGGAACTGTGGCGGAGCGACCGCAAACAGGCGGAAGCGTACTTGCGCAACGACCTGGAACTGACGGCGAAGATTGCCCTCGGGCTCGGGATCTGTGCGTAGCCGGCACCATGCCCGGTTTGACCCGGTCCTGTATCCGGCCTTGGCGAGACTGGTGTCTCGCCTGGGCCGGCGCGGGGAGGTGCTGGCGGGCATGTGGGCGGGCAAGGGAATGAAGGAGATCGGCGCCGATTTGGGCATCAGCCCGAAGACAGTCGAGTACCACCGGGCTCAACTGTATCGGCTCTTTGGGGTTGGAAACCCGGTGAGTTTGTGCCGGCGGGCAATGGTGGTCGGGCTGATCAAGCCGGATGTGGCCGTCAGAACCGACGGGCCCCGGCACGTGCGGGATTGAGAATTTATGCAAACGAATTTGAGTTTTGAGGTTGGTGAGACGAGCGGGCGGCCTGGCTTCCCGTTCACGGATGCGGAATACGGGGCGATGGCTGATGCGGTGCTGACGCCCGAGAACCGTTTTCATGCCGCCGCGCTGGGCGGGAACAATTGTTTCCTCACCGGCGCGGGCGGGACGGGGAAGAGCACGCAACTGCGGGCCTTCATCGCCGAATGCCCGCGCCGGGTCAGCGTGACCGCGCCTACCGGCGTGGCCGCGCTCAACGTGGGCGGGATGACCATTCATCGCTTCTGCGGGATGCTCATTGGGCCGGCGCCGGGGCAGTCGAACGAAGATTACTTCGCACAGCTCCAGCGCGACCCGCGCCGCTCAATTCTGGCCGGCTTCAACCGGGTGCGGCGGTGCGAGGTGCTCGTCGTTGACGAGGTGAGCATGTTGCCCGGGCGGCAACTGGAGTTCGTTGAGTTCCTGTTCCGCCGGCTGCGTGGCCGGGATGAGCCGTTCGGCGGGTGCCAGGTGATCGTGACCGGCGACTTCCTCCAACTGCCGCCGGTCCGCACCAGCGAGACGGAGCCCTACGATTGGGGGTTTCAATCGCCGGCCTGGGCGGCAGCGAGGTTCCGCACGTTCATGCTCGAGAAGGTGCGGCGGCAGGATGAAGCCGCTTTCGTCCGGGCGCTGAGCGACTTCCGCGTTGGCCGCGTCTGGGGCGACAGCGCCAGGATTTTGCAGTCGCGGGTGCGGAGTAATCCGCCGTCCACGATGCCGCGCTTGTTCACGCACAACGTGCAGGTGGACAAGTGGAACATGTTTCAGCTTTCCGAGCTGCCCGGCGAGGAAACCGTATTGCACGCAGAACAGAGCGGGCCGGAGCTGCAAAGGGAGTTTCTCACCCGGAACCTGCTGACGCCCGCAACGCTGCATGTGAAGCCCGGCGCCCTGGTGATGTTCACGGTCAACAAGAACGAGCCGAACCGGAGTGAGCCGCTGTTTGTGAACGGACAGATCGGGACAGTCCAGGACGTCGAGCCGGGCGCGGTGGTGGTGAAGACCAAGGCCGGGGCGGTGATCCGCGTCGAGCGGTTCACCTGGCGCTTCGACCAGCAAGACGATGACTCGGCGAGCTTTAGCCAGTTCCCGTTGCGCCTCGCGTGGGCGATGACCATCCACAAGGCGCAGGGCCTGACTTTGGACTCGGCTTACCTGGACATCCGCGCCGCCCGGGAGCCGGGCCAGGCATATGTGGCGGTGTCGCGGGTCCGATCGTTGGCCGGGCTGAATTTCAAGGAGTGGTTCAAGGGCGTGCATGTATCGCCCGAGGCCATCGAGTTTTATCGGGAGATCAACAACTGAGAGAGAAAGGACGTATGAAGATCGGAATAGGCAGCAAGTTCGAGGGGTCGCTGGACTTCTTTATGGTGCCGGGGCGCTGTCCGGACTGCGGGGAGCAGCGGTATATCAAGCTGGCGTTCGGTTCGGACGGAACGATGTGGATAGACCCGGCGGAGGTGGGCATCGGGCCGCAGCAGGCCGCGCAACTGGAGGGTTTCGGTGAGGCTTACCTCCTGACTAACCCAGGGACCGGAGAAGTGATGATCAACGCCCGGGCGGTGGTCAGGGTCAGGACGGACCCTGAATGGTGCCGGCGGTGGCTGGAGTTCGTGGAGAAGATGCTCCGGGAGCACCAGGCAGTGCGCGCGCAGGCAGCGGCGGCGATGAAGGCGCGGAACAACTGAGACACGAATTTCACGAATTTTCACTAAGGACGCATGAAGACACTCATTGACGGCAAGACGGGGCTGAACGAGGCCATCGGAGGCCATGAACTATGCGCCTGGCAGCCGGCGCGCGGGGTGGTGTGGGTCCAAACCCGCAACCCCGAACACGCGCGACGCATGGCCCAACGGGAGGACAGCCGCCTGGTGGTTCGCGGCGTCGCCGGGGGCTACCTCAAGACCTTCGAGTTCCGGGGGTCGCTGACCTGGGCGGCTGGATTGATGAAAAGATACTTAACCGACGAAACGGCGACTAATGGGGCGTTGGGACGCGCCATTTGCCCCAGGACGAGCCGGGCAATCCGGGCAGGTAGAGGATAGCGGACAGTTGTCCCGGCGTGTTTTCGAGACCTGAAATGACTATGGCGACTCCTTTGGAAGATGTGACCGGATTGTTCGGCGACGGTGCGTTCCTCGTCCCGTGCATCCGCGGCACTAAAGTGCCGGCGGTGACTTACACGCAACGACCTTTTGAGGCGACCCAGACGCCGGCGTACCGCTACGCCCTGGCGTCGGGCGAGTTCAACATCGCGGTCTATCTCGGGCAAGTGTCGGGCGGGCTGTGCGCCTTGGATTTCGACCGGGATGAGGACTTGGCGGCGTTCCTGGCCGCCAAGTCCTCATCCCGGTCGAAATCCAAGGCGCACAGCCCGCCCGAGGCCTTCCCCAGGTAAACCGCGATGTTCGTCGGCTCCGCCTCGAACATCGCCCGGTAGGCCGGCGACTTGGTGCCCTCAAAAGGCCGCTCAACGTAGGTTACCAGCGGCTTTTTGGTGCCCCACTCGCACGGGACCAGAAACGCATCCTCGCCCACGCGGGCCGCCACTTCTGCTAAAGGTGTCGCCATAGTCATTTCACGTCTCCTCTTACGCGGGGGCTATCTACCCCCTGTCCTGCCCTTGTCCGGCCAGTCCGGCTTCCCCCAGGGCAAACGGCGCGGTTTAACCCGTCATTAGTCGCCATCCCGTCGCCCATGTATCGTTTCATCAATCGCGCCGCCCAGGCCAGCGACCGCCGAAACTCGAAGGTCTTCAAGTAGCCGCCGGCCACGCCGCGCGCGACCAATCGGCCATCACTCCGCTGGCCCAGCCGCCGTGCGTGCCTCGGATCTCGGGTTTGCACCCACACAACCCCGCGCTCCGGCTGCCAGGCACACAACTCCTGGTTCCCGATGGCGGTATTCAAACCTGTGTTGCTGACAATGGTGGTCTTCATTCGTGTAATCGGTGCCTAAGCCGCCAACGCGCGGTAAAACTCGATGGCCTCGGGCGACACATGCACCCCCTTGGGCCATTCCTTAAATTGCAGGCCGGCCAGCGACCGCACGCGCGACACTGCCACGTATGCCTGTCCCGGTTCCCGGGCGGCGCGGATGTCCAGGTAGGCCGAATCCAGCGTCAGCCCTTGGGCCTTATGGATTGTCATGGCCCACGCCAGCCGTAGCGGGAATTGAGAGAAGACCGCCGACTCCGGGTCCTGTGCGTCATAACGCCAGTCAAACCGCTCAACGGGAATCACTCGGCCGCCTTCGACCAGCACCAGCACGCTCGACGCTCCACGCTGGACGCTCTCCACGATTCCGGTCTGCCCATTCACAAACAGAGGCTCTCGTCGGTCCGGCTCGTTCTTGTTCACCGTGAACATCACGAGCGCGCCCCGCTTCAGCCGCAGCGTCGCCGGCGTCAGCAGGTTCTTGGTCAGGAACTCGCGCTGATGGTCCGGACCACTCTGCTGAGCCTCCAGGACCGTCTCGTCGCCCGCCAACTCGGAAAGCTGGAAATCATTCCACTTGTTCACCTGGACGTTATGTGTGAACAGCCGCGGCATGGTCGCGGGCGGGAAATGCTTCACGCGCGACTGCAACAGCCGCGCCGACGGCCCCCATACGCGACCAACCCTGAAATCACCCAACGCCCGGACAAACTCCGGTTCGTCCTGGCGGCGGACAACATCCAGCACAAACGACCTGAATGCTGCCGCTTCCCAAGCCGCCGACCGAAAGCCCAGTCGTAAGGCTCCGCCTCGCCGGTCCGGACCGGCGGCAGTTGCAGGAAATCACCAGTCACGATGACCTGGCACCCTCCGAACGCCTCATCACGCCCACGAAGCCGCCGAAACAGAAATTCGATGAACTCAAGCTGTCGCCCGGGCAACATGCTGATTTCATCAATCACCAAAACTCGACACCGGCGGACCCGGTTGAACCCGGCCAGCACCGAGCGCCGCCTGTCGCGCTCGAGCTGGGCAAAGTACTCATCGTTCGACTGCCCCGGCGCAGGACCCAGCAGCATCCCGCAGAACCGGTGCACGGTCAGGCCACCTACATTCAAAGCAGCCACCCCCGTCGGCGCGGTCACATCCACTTTGGTCTGGGCGGTGGCGATGAACTCTTTCAGTGTGGTCGTCTTCCCGGTGCCGCCCATGCCGGTCAGGAAACAATTGCGACCGCCTCTGGCGTGCGCCAGAAAGCGCGCCTCTTCGGCAATCGGCGCTTCCATCTTCGCCAGCTCCTCAGGCGTCCAACGCGGACGAACGGTTCTCCCCTCGACGGGGAGAGCCCCAATGGTGGGTCCCTGCATCGTGGTTTCATTCAGCTCCATCTGTTGCATGCTCTTCGTTTCCTTAGTTGCCTTCTGTGAGATTCCAACCGGCTAGAACCCCAGGTCATCCGGCACAACGCCAAGCACCCCCGTCACACCCAGGACGCCGGCCACTCGCGCTGTCAGCTCCACATCATTGTGGAGATACGCGGTGGCCTGCTTGCGGTCCGTCCGCCAAAGCTCGGCAAACGCTTTGCCATCGCCCGTCTTGCCGCCAAGCCCCAGGTGCTTTGCAATGCTGTCCAGCGACCCGCGCGACTGCCGGTCCCCGAGCTGCCATTCATCCCGCAGGTCAACCATTTCATCGCTCCACCAGCGACCCCGCCGGATTCCATAAGGCATCTCGATCCGGTGCTTCCACGACCTCCGCACCAGGAACGGCAAATCAAACTGGTGCGTGTTGAAGCCCACCATTTGATGGACGCGCCCCATCTCGCCACGGCACGCCGCCCAGAAATCCCGCAACGTCTGCGCCTCGTCATCGTGGCCGATGACTTCAAACCTGCCGCTGGCCAGATACATCAACCCAATCGCGACCACCCGGCCCGTCAACGGGTCCAGCGCCGCGCGTTCGATGAAATCGCGACGGTGGTTCGCTTCCGCTTCCGCCAGCTTGGCGGCGATCTTGTCCGGGTCCTTCAGGTTGCCCGTCTTCACCTCTGCCGGGTCGAACGGCGGCATCACTGCCGCGATCTCCGACCCCGCCAGAGCGCCAGTTTCAATGTCGAAAAAAATCGTTTGCATAATGGTTCAATCGTCCTGCACTTCATCCCCGTCCGGCGTGACGCCCATGCTCCTCAGTTCACCGGCCAGCCAATCCGGCCGGCTGGAGAGCATCGCCATTTCAGTAACCAGGTCGCGCCCCGACTCCCGGTCCTCGGTCAGCCGACCGCCGTTTCGATACACGTTGTCCAGGCTGGACCCCGCGTGATAATCCGCCTCCGTGACGCACGCTTCGCACACCACGCGGCCGCTCCTCATGGTCGTCATGACCATGCGCTCTCGCTTGCACCGATAACATCGTTCACCCATAACGTTGGTCTTTCCTCGGTGGCCGGGCCCCGAAGGGCCCGGCACCTCGGATTTCCGCGCCTAGAACGCCACACTGCTCAACGCCAGGTCGCGATCGGCCTGCCACCACTCCAGGGCGGCCATGAGCCGCTTGTCATCGGCCAGCGGCTTCGGATTCGCCTTGGCCGTCGGCAACCACTTCGCGATGAGCGCCTCCACCTGTTCCGGCGCCAGGTCTCGCAGCTCAAGCCCCTTGCAGCGCCCGACGTGGATCTTCACAGACGCATGATCCACCTCGCCCTCCGTAGTCTCGGCAGCGGAGGGTTGCTCCATCCGTCGGTAGCCACTGTTTCCGCTTTCTGCTTTCTGCTTTCCGCTTTCGCCGTTGCGGTCCTTGGCCCGCACGAACTTGCCCGACGGTTTCAGCGCATTGGCTGACCGATCCGGCATGATCAACTTGATGTTGGCGTAGGTCTCGCCATCAACGTGCTCGTGGATGACCACGATCTCGGCGGGGCGTCCGACCAGCTCTTCGGTGTCGAGCTTGTTCCAGTCCTCTTTGGTCAGCGGGTGGCCAAACCAATCCTTCATAAACGACGCGAACGCGCTCCGTTCGTGGCTGCTCGGCGTGAACGGCTTCGACCACACCGCGAACCGCGACTCGTCGTCGCGCACCAGGTCAACCTCAAACACCAGTTTGAACTTGTCCTTCGGACCGAACGCGGTTTCGTACCGCTTCAACGGCGTGGCATCCACGCAAACGGCGCGCCCCTTGTATTCCGGGCACACCTCGAACTTCTTATCACTGCTCGGCATTCTCATAACTCACTAATCCTTTCTCTTTTGTTGTTGTTTCTCTCGCCGGCCCGCCCGGGCCTTCGAAATCCGAAATCTCAAATCTGGGATTGGCTATGGGCTACTGCCGCTTGGTTACCGGTCCCATCAGTCCCATGCCTCGCATCAGTCCCATTTCCCTCCCCGTTGTCCTCTGTGAAGTCCCCGCGCAGCAGCCGGAAAAATGTCTCGGCCTCCATCGTCACCAACCACGGCCGGAAGTTCCGGCGGTGCGCCACGATCGGAGCCTTGCCCGTCCCATCGCGCCGGGCCTGCTCCATGGCATCCTCGATATTCAGCCGCTCCACCGCCTTGACCTCGAAATGAATCAACGGCAGCGCAGGGGAGGCCACGTCCGGCGATTCTGGCGACCCGGAAAACTGCTGGCCGCGCCGCGCTGCATAGCCATGCGCGCGAAGTTCATCGCGCCACTGCCGCTCACCGCGCTTGCCCTTTTCCCGGCTGTTCATTTCAGCTTTCAGCTTTCAGCGTTTCAGCTTTTGCTGTTAGCACCGGCACACGCGGCAGGTCCTGGCCAGTGCCGCTTCGATCTCGCTCCACTTGAACGCGACCGAGCGCCCGATCTTGTAGTAGGGCAAAATGCCTTTCGCCATCCAGGCATCTACACAACGAACTGTCTTCTTCAGTCGCCGTGCCACCTCCACCTTGTTGATGAACTCCTCGACCGGCACGCTGTTCGTCCCGGCCGCCACCGTCTGATTCATTTGCGTTGTCATCATTGTTCAACCACTGTTTTCACTTCGCCCCGCGATGCTCAGCCCGCCTGACCATTCGCGCGCGCACCTGTTATAAAGCCTTTTTTTCGCGACCAACCACGGACCCAAAAACCCCACTTGCACCCACGCGCAGACTCGCGAAAGCAACCACCCATGAGCACAGTCTTTGCGCACAAAAATATTTCAGAAAACTGTTGACGGCTTCCGGCGCCCATTCCGCACTCCGCATTCCGCACTCGCGTTTGGCCCTTGTCCCACCGGCCTGAAACTCACTTTTCACTTTCATCATTTCCTTCACGAGTTCTGCGTTCCCGAGCCACGGTCCTTCCTGCATGCCCGTTCATTCCAAATGACTACCGCGCACCTTACCTGCCCTCCCAACAACCGCGCTACTAACCAGGTCCTTAGGCGTACTCAGGGTTCCGCTAGGCCCCCCTAGGCTTCCCCTAGGGGCCGCCATTACCCTGGAAGCTGGCCCCACCTGCGAACCAGCCCGAACGTCCGAGCAGCTCTGTGCGCTGTGGAATCATTCACGTGCGGGAAAGCATACACGCAATGCGTATGCGTGCAATAGTTGACACGTAGGTGTATTGCGTATATGGTATGCCGAATATGAAACCGTCACCATTGAAGCACACGCTGGCGATACTCAGGCACGCCATTGGCCCCGACATGACGCAGAAGGAAATGGCGCGCCTGGTTAAACGCTCTCCCGTAACCATCCAGAAGATCGAACTCCTCAAACTCCCCCTGGCGGAATCGCTCGGCCTTGAAATCGCCTACCGCACCGGGGTGAAGGTGGACTGGTTGATGAAGAATGACATCAATGCTCCAATCGTAGACTCGGACCTCCAGCCCTACACCCGCGAAACCTTCGAGCGGCGCCAGGCCGTCAACCCGAACGATCCCCAACTTCTATTCAACGCTTACTTCCACGTGCCCACGATCCTCACCATGTGCGTAATGAACGTGGCCCGGGGGGCCCTGGCCGCCCAAGCCGCCAAACAGGTCGGGGCGGTGGAACTGTTCGGGTACCGCATCACCAAGGCCGTCGGCGACGTGATCGAACCCATGGCCGGCTTCGAGGAACTCTTTGAGAAATGGGCTGATCGCCTCCAGAAGGCGCTCCGCTCGGATGACCAGGGCAACGAATGCTTCAAGCTCGTCAACGACATCCTGCGTGACTGCGGAAACGCCAGCAACAAGATCGTCGAGGCCAAAATCGGCCGCCCGATTATCCCCCCCCGCAACGCCCTCGGCTCGCGCCAAACCGGCCCCCCCTCGCCGCAAACAGCGCCGGCCCTGATCCGCCACAAGGGAACCAGAAACCTAAAGCCTCGCTACAGCGTCCCGCGGTGTAGGACGCCCATCTTAGTGCTTGCGCTCCTAAACCGGAGGAGCACTATTCCACCTCAGGTAAGGCATCCTAAATTGCAGATAGAGAAGTATTACACTTATGAACCCTATAAGCAAGGCAGCTATCGCGGCAGGAATCGTTTTCCTCGCATCGGCATCTCAATCACACGCCATCGAAGGTCTCCAAATCTCAGTCAGGTGCCCCGACGTCATCCTCTCCTGGCCAAGCGTCGAGGGCGAAACCTACATCGTCCAGTACCGCCAAACCCTCATTACCAATACACCCTGGACCACCCTGGCGGACTGGCTTCCCGCCGCCGCGGCTACCAACACGACCTTTTACGCCCACAGCAACCAAGTGACATGCTCCACAGGCGCCACCAACAACATCACAGGAGGAGGCAGCGAATCCCCTCCGCTCCCCAGTTCCGCTTCACTGGCCCAGGCCTCCGAGCCAATGGTCAAGCTCGCTGACGGCACCGGTACCGCTGTTCCCCTATGCATCTACCCGCCGGGGTTCGATCTGTCGCGCTTCGTCATTTTCGATCCAGCCACGGGCGAGTGGGCCAGCGGCGCCGGTTGCATAGTCAGCCAACCAGCGTTGAACCGTCTCCAACGGGACGATCCGCAACCTCAGGACGACGACCCCGGCACTACCGACCCCGCCACAGGGTTCTACCGTGTTGTTCGGGACGGCGCTCACCTGGTCGGAATCACAAGTAACATGACCCTTTCTGGTACGGTGACCATTCCTGTGGAAGTCGCCTACGCGGATGGCAACCTCGTCAGCCTAAGCCTCACCGAGGACGGATCCCCGGTTGGCGGTTCTCGCGTGCAAACACCGCCCTTCCAGCTCCCGCTTCACGTCACTGTGGACACAACCATGATGAGCAACGGAGTCCACCAGCTCTCCGCGAGCGCCAGATGGGATGCCCCAGGATCCTCCCAGGACGAGACCGACGCCTCCTATGAGGCCGACTCCGATCCCATACAGGTCAATATCCAGAACGAGATTTCATTCCCGGACTGGATGCCTATCTTCGGCGACTACGATTTCGGCAACGGCACCAACTCCCTGATCATTAACGCCCAATCCGCGCATGCCAGCGCCGACTGGTACATCGATTTCTATGACAGCCAGGACGCCTACATCGGAACGATGGGCGGGCACACCTACGACGGCTCAATCCAGGTCGCCTGGGATTTGGTCGGCCCCTACGGCGAAACCTACTACAGCGACTCCTCCTTCGCTGTCGTTGTCACCACTGTATTTCCCAACTCCTTCAGCAGCGCAAGCGCCGCCCCGCCTCCGATATACCGTGTCACCGACCCCTGGCTAGGCTATGGTGCCCTTGTCATTGCGGCCCAGCACGCATTTGACCAGATTTACGATCACGACACGCTCTACCAGGAAATTGACGGCTTCATCGGGATGGCCCAATCCGCTGGGTGGGGTGTAATGCCTCCGCCAGACGGCGACGGCCACGCATACACCATCCACCTCGGCCAAGCGAATGACCCTCAGCCAACCGCCGACTGGACCGCTCTTCGCTCGGCCCTTTATCACCCTCTCGCCCGCAACTTTGTTTACTTCGGCCACGGTGCGCCCAACGGGATCGGCGCCAACCCGGCAAACACAAACCGCTTTATTAGCGCCACCGAGATCGGTGCCCGCTTGGGCACCATGCCGGCCAAAACCAACCAGCACAACTTCCGCCTAGTCTTCCTGGACGGCTGCAGTACCGCCAAAGGCAAACTCCCAGAGGCGTTCGGAATCATCCACAAGGAAAACGTGCCCGGCATTAACTACTACAACGCCTCCAAGCGCCCTTCCGCCTTCGTCGGCTGGACTGCGGACAAGAACGTCGGTTTCTTCAGCAGCGCCGTCAACTACGACCACGTGAGATTCATTATTTGGATTCAGTACTACCTGGCGCTGGGCGAAGGCATACATGACGCCATTACTCACGCGGGCCAAATGCCCGATGTCAACCAGGCATTCGTGAACGTCAAAGAAATGAAGGTCTATGGCTACTGGGACCTCAGTTTCTGGGCTTTCAATCACTGACGCTATGTTCGAACTCATCCACGTCACCGCGGCCTACTCGAACGCCGTCCTCGTGGCTATCATGCCCCATGTTTCGGAATTCGCGAAGCGGTTGGACCTCCCGGTCCCGCAGCCTGCCACAGCGAGCCAGGTCGCCTGGTTCAAGCCCGTCCCAGTAAGAGGGCGGATTGACGGCGCAGTGGTCCTGACAAACGGCTTTTGGTTCCACTTTGGCTGGCACGGCTATGTGTGCAACTTTCGCGCCCCTAACGACTGGTTCTTCGAGCAAGAGCCGGCGGCGCGCGCGGCCCGATATGTCGGAAAGGCGACCATCACCACTAACGAAGCTATCCAACTGGCGCGTGCCACCCTCAGCGCCCTCGGCTACGAACCCGAACTCTTCCATGCCAGCGGCCCGCCCAAACAAGTCGAAGGGCCATTCAGCATTGACGCCGGCCAGATACCCTTCTGCCGCATAACCTGGGAGGGGCCCGAGACGAAATCACCGGCACAGGACCGCCAGCGCGACATGGTCCGCATCGCCATAGACATGTCGAGGAAGGTAGTCGTAGAGTTGGCCATCGAAGGCACCAACGCTTGGCGTACTCCCCCGGCCATCGGCGTCGAACCGGAGCTCGAGGCCGACTACCAAAAACGCATCAAGCCACAAGTCGGCAAAATGTTTACGCGCACCAACGCGCCGCCTCACTTCAGCCGCCCAACCCCTCCACCCCAAAGGAGCAGCCAAGGTGCCCAATCGGTCTCCAACTAGGCGTGCCCTGTTAGGGCTCATGGCGGTCGCAGTGCTTGGCCTAATCGTCCTCGCGGCTTGGCCGCGCGAGCCGACCTATAAAGGCAGGCGGCTCAGTTCGTGGATAGACGAGCTTGGCAGGTCCCAGGAAGAAGGCGAGACCCTCTCCGACGTCCGCCTCCGTTACCAGACTCTGACAAACACGGTTCAATCGCTCGGCTCGAAGGCCGCTTCGACGGCGGTCGCCTGGATCCGAGACAAGCCGCGCAAATCGCTGTACGACGACATTCAATACAGCATCGAAAACGCCCTCCGGGCTAGAATTCGTCTCCCCAGCCGCAAGGACCGCTCCGGCGAAGCCATCTGGGTGTTTCAAATCCTCGGCCCCACGGCAAAGCAGGTCATTCCAGACCTCTCAACCCTCGCGTTGAGCGAACATACCTGCGCACACGCCGCTCGCTGTTTGTCCTGCCTCGGTCCCGAAGCCATATCGGCACTCAGCAATGCCCTGGCGAACGGGTCCGCGCCCGCTCGTTCGGCTGCTATCGACGCACTCGCCGAGATTGGCCCACCCGCTGCCACGACTGCCCCCCTCCTCAGGCAGATCATCCTCACGAACGACCAAAGCACTTGGCAGGCGTTGCGGGCATTGGCCGAAATTCAGCCGAACGCTTCCGACCTTCTCCCCACGATGTGCGGTTACCTCCTGAATGAAAGAGTCAACCTCCCCTCGCCCCAGGGCTTTGGCGCCGCCCCAGGCGCAGCCTACGCCTTGGCTCGCATCGGCCCCGACGGAATTCCCCCTCTCCTGCAATCCCTGGCCAGCACTCAAGCCGTGGTTCGTGCCAGCGCCCGCGCCGCCCTCGACCCCCGCTCTCAGGACATGTTCACCGGGAAAGCACCGAGCGATTTCTACACCCGCTCCGGCCACTTCCAATCAACCTTCAATCTAGAAATGACGGTTGAAGCAACAGCTAGGACACTCGGCCATTACCCTGACACCTACTATCAGAAACTCCTCCCTACTCTGGCCCCCTACACCAACAGCCCGGACTCGGCAGTCCGCTCCTCCGCCATCGAGGCGCTACGCCAAATTAAGCCCCGATGAAGACCCCAACCACTTTCGCCTACTGCCTTGCCATCTCCGCCTCTTTGGCCGCATCCCAACCTGGCCCGCAAACACCCGCAGCCGCAAACGCCGCTTTCGCGTTCAAACTCCTTCGCCAGCTCGCCAAAGACCAACCGCGCGGCAACATCTTCATTTCACCCTACGGCGCATCCACCGCCTTGCAAATGGCCTCTAACGGTGCCGGCGGAAAAACCAAATCCGAAATCCAGCAAGTCCTCGGCATCTCCAGCCTCCAGTCCAACGACCTCAACCAGGCCAACACCCGAGTTACCCGGTCCCTCGGTGCCGTCGGTACCAACGTCGTGCTCGCCATCGCCAACGCCATTTGGTACCGGATCGGAACCCCCGTCAGACCCGAGTTCATCGCAGCCAACCAGCAGTCCTTCCAAGCGACGGTTGCCCCGATGGACTTCAACGATGCCCGCTCCGTCGAAATCATGAATGCCTGGGCCGCCGACAAAACGCATGGCAGAATCAACGCAATCGCTGACGGCCTCATCACGCCCCTTACCGAACTTCTCTTGGCAAACGCCGTTTACTTCAAAGGCAAGTGGTCAGAACCATTCGACCCCACGGCTACTCGCGACCGCCCGTTCCACCTCCTCGGCGGGCGCCAAACACAAGCTCCCATGATGGAGCAAACCCGTAAATTCGCTTACCGGCGCGGTACCCGCTACCAGGCCGTCCGCTTGCCATACCAGGGCTGGTCACTGGCCATGTACGTCTTCCTGCCCGACGCAGGCTCCGACCCCGACAGCCTGCTCGACATCATGAACGGAGACACCTGGCAGCGCATCACCCGCCCGGGCTTTGCCGACCAAGAGGGAACACTCTTCTTGCCCAAGTTCACTATCCGATACTCCATCGAACTCAGGCAGCCGCTCCAGGCACTCGGCATGCGCTCCGCCTTTGCCAAGGCAGACTTTTCTGGCATTGCCGATCAGCCTCTTTTCATCTCACAGGTGAGGCAACGAACTTTTGCCGAGGTCAACGAGGAGGGCACAGAAGCCGCCGCCGTCACCGCCTACAACATCAAAACAGAAGGGCCAGAGATATAAATCCTCCAAAACCCTTCCGCATGATCGTGGACCGCCCCTTCCTCTTCATAATCGAAGACATGCAAACCGGCACCATCCTCTTCATGGGCTTGATCCAAAATCCGGTGCAGCCGTGACCCTAAGCCCTACCCGACTCGGCTCCACCTCCCCAGGCCTCACCCCTGAACAGGTCCGCCGCAAGACACGAGCGCCCAGCCTGCTCGTCAATAATCCTAGTGCTCTCAGAAATAACACCCGCCTGCTTCAGAGAACGCAACGCCGTCAATGTCGCAGGCCCGACAAGGTTCCCATGGCAGTCAATGTACTTGAATGACCTTGTTGGGCTGTCAGCCGCTGAGGCGCCCACTCCCACCGCAGGCGACACCCCACTTCGAACCCCCTGAACGTTAACAGAGGTCCCAACGGTACCAACCACCTCTCGCTTTCTGCATGAGGCTGGGCTTGGGACAGGAGGAGGGACCCTGGGGGCAGCGCCCGCCAGACTCACTCTGCCTACGTCGTAATCTTCGATCTGCCGGTCCACTGTTTTCCTGCTTACCAGCGCGTGAATTATTCCGCCAACCCACAACACCATAGCCAACGCCGCCCCCACCCCATTTACTGCCTCGACAGTCTCCTTCTGAAGCTTCAGCGGTTCCTCGATTGCCCCCAGAACAAGCGCCATACAGAACGGCACACTGTATATTCCCGCAGACCAGAGGTGCGAGGCACGGCCCGAACGAATGGCGGCATGTAGCCAGGCCGCAAAGTTGAAGAACGGCAAGAAACTCCACCAAAACCACTTCGATGTTTTCGTCCGCATTACCGCCTCACGCCGCTCGCTTCTTGGAGTTGTGCCTGACATACCCCCAAATCACCAAGCCAAGCCCAATCACAGAGAAGAGACCTCCACTCTGGCGATTTTGTTGGGCAAGGTAATCGGTGTAGGAATTGTACCCGGCACCTTTCGCTAACGACTCATCCAAAGTAATCCGGTCACTGCCGAAATTCGACCAGGTGGAATGCCAAAGATCCTCGGCCGACTTGTTGGCTCCGAGGAATGTCATCAATCCGAGCACCAGGATAACAACGCCCACCCATCCCCGTTTCCCAATTTTCGGGATTCCCGGCTTACGGCCCGCCGTCCCAGTGGCGCTGGCCACAGGCGGTGGCGGCGGCGGCATAGGCAGCGTGGTGGTGGCTGGCGCAGATTGGAAAGTTGAAGCCCCAGCCACAACGGCTGGCCCGGCGGGCGACTCCTCACCCGCCAGTACCTGTTCCAATGTCAGGCACCGGTTTGTCTCCTCGTCGATGACCTGGGTTGCGTCTTCAACAATGCCCGCCTTGTGCAGGCCCCGGAGCGATGCCACACTCGCCGGACCTATCAGGTTGCCTTGTCCATCTATGTACTTGTAGGTCTTCATCGTTTATTCAGCCTCTGTCAGAAACTCGGCGTGCAGGCGACCCAAAGGCCGCAACAGATCGCGAATTCCTCCATACGACCGTGAGCGGTCTCATCCACTCGCAACTTCACGCGGCAGATAATCGGCGTGTAAATCTCCGAAGCAGTGAGCAAAATGCGGCTCTGGTTGTTGCAGATATAATAGTTCGGCAATACCTGCCGCAAAAAGGTACGAAGCAGGCTGTAAAAGGCGTTCCTTTGCCTAAAAACACCAACCTCAGACCGGTCGGCGCCCATCAGCTTAATAGTAGGGTTCACCCGCCCCTCAATTCCCAGAAACCCAAACGGCTCCCCGCCCCAGTTCTGAACAGAGTATTCAGTGCGCTCCCCGTAACCCGTCTTCCTGTCCCCAGTGCCAACCGGCTTCATGTGGATGATGTCATCCGACCGCCTGGATGGGGCGTGCAGAACGATTTCTTGCGGATCGTGCCAGGTGAACCTAACCGTCGCGGAGTACGCAGGCCCTTCGCCATCCAGAAAGACGGAATAATTGCTCGACATGAAAGATGCGCGCTTGACTGTAATGGTCCTCATTTGAGCACGAACGTAACTGCCAACCCGAGCAGGTTGCGGTTGTTGTAGATCAGCAGCACGCCGAAACAAGCAGCCAAGAGACGAGTTGCTATCGGCCTTGCTGCGAGGCGCTGCATTAACTCCTCACCAACCGTGGGCGGCAAGCCGCCAAGGCCCTTGTGAAGTAAGTCGAGAAACGCAATCAGACACCCAGCACCCCAAAGGAGGAAAAGCGGATTCCATAGAAACGCTTCCTCGTAACGGCCCGCCAAAAAGCTGTGCCAGGCGCGAGTAGTCCCACACATCGGACACTGTACCCCAAAAAACGCATTGAGTGGGCACCTTAGCACCGGCAAAATCCCGCTGAGCGAAAGTCCGCCGGCGATTACCACCGCAAGCGCCAAACCCAGGTACCCGCATCTTACTTTCGAGGAAAGAACTCCCATTCCCCAAGCCTCCGTTTCTGCTGAGCGGAAAAGCACATCCAGTAGTCAACGATAGCTACAATTCCCCCAACCCCACTGGTGACAATCGCGATCAGGACCCAGACCCACCCCTTCGCCGCCTGCCCCCACTGCATAAAACCAATGGGCACGCAGCACAGGAACCACAGAATCGCGTAGCCCAGCGACACCTCCTTTGGGTTGGAAGATGGCGGTGGTGGAGGAACTGACGCACCGCCGGTGCTGGCGCTCAGCCGCTCCATCATGACGCTGGAGTACTGCTGCCACACCGTCCCGCCCTCCTCGATAACTTGAGTTTCAGCCCTAACCTTGCCAGCCACCATCTGCTGCTGGAGCTCCTCAAGCGTGAATGGGCCGACCGGTGTGTTGCTGAGGTCTGCGTAGAAGAACCGCTTTGCCTTTAACGGCGGAGCCGGAAAAACAACCCCGCCACCGCCACCCACCAACTGATCCAGCGTAACGAAACGCTTCGCGGCCTCATCCAGCACCTGGGTCTGGCCGCCTAACTTGCCCTCCTGCTTCATCCTCTGGAGAGTCTCAAGAGACACCGGACCGACCAGGTTGCCCTGCGCATCAAGAAATTGGTAGTTTGCCATATGTTTTCCTCAGGCAGGAGATTACATAGCCAAAGCAGCCCACCAAAGGCACTCAGGCTTGTGTCGCCGGCCAATTTAATTGTTGTTACCGCCCGCCATCGGCAGGCGCGGCGTCCATTGGATCAGGAAAGACTTCGCCCATCCGCCATGCCCATGCCTCCGGTGATAATCTTAATGAAATCCACCAAGGCCCAAACCCCGAGCCCTCCACAGGTCAAAGGCATCAGGAACCAGTTCTTATAGCCCATCATCAGGCGGTGGATCCCCAGGCCCCCAAGAAAGAGGCAAACTATAATCATCGTCGTTTTGGACTGCAATGGCTTCTGTTCAGACATATAACTCCGCTCGCTTACTTCCTACTCGTCTGGCTTTTCGGATACGCCCCGTTTATTCCGGTTTCTGGTCTCCGGCGCCCACCTCGCAAGGCAATCCCCCAAGAGCGTGGACAAAATCGCAGGGCGCTCAAGACCCTGTTGGCCTCCTCACTTCCACTTGTTTTGGCAATGCGGCCACCTTCCTCAAATGATGAACAACCTGGTAAAGCTCAAAGACTTCCATTTGTTCTTGGCTTGCGAAATCCACTGCTTGGCTTGTTGCAAAAAGGTATTGATGTAGATACCGCGCAGCCTCCTCCAAACGTTTCGGGTCAAGTCGCACGCCGTCATACAGACATTTCCGCGCCTCTTGAATTAGCTCTTGGTTACTCATGGTGTTCCTCCCTTTCGCGCACAGAGCCGGGCAACAAAAAGGGCGCGAACTTGTCGCACCCTTCTCTGAGGCACCGCGAAGCGCCTTTTGGGGGAGTGCTCCAAGCCGCGCCGACTGGCGCGAGCTCGGGCAAGTCCCCCATTGTGAAAATTCGCGGTTTTCAGAGAAGACCGTAGCCGTGCTACGCAAAATTCAGTTGTTCAGTTTATTAATCTCGCATTATTTCTTTACCAACAGCTACACGGCTACCAAAACTTATCCTCCCCCACAAGCCCCAATTTTTCGGCTAGTTCTGGGAGGGATCCCGACGCAATCAACTGCGCCTCCGAGGCTTGCAGTTGCTTATAGAGTGGAATTCCTCGCAGCGCTCTGCCGGTCAGATGACCTTGCCGTCCCACTCCGCTTCCCCGCCGCAAATGCTGGCAAGCCTGTAGCCCTTTGGCCGGGCAGGCCGCCCGCGCAAGGCGCCTCCACCATCCGCCATCTGCCACCGGCCGATCTCCCTTTAGCGCCCCTAGCGGGCCGCCTTCCGTCTACCTGCCGCTTTCCCGGCCGGCACAATGGCAAACCAGGCCTTGGCGTCCTGCGGCGTCACCAGCTCCCTATAGTTGCTGAAGATCACCGCCGGGCTGTTTCCCGCCTCCAGGGCAACCTGGGCGACATTCTTCACCACCGCCACCCGATAAGAGATGAACGAATGCCGCAGCCCGTTGTGCTGCCATTTGAACTCACCCTCGACGTCCCTCTTTCCCCTGCGCTCGTTGACCGCAATCGTCAAATCCAGGAACTGCTCCGTCAGGTTGGCGAACGGGCAAACCGGCCCGCTCTCCTTGCGATACTTCTTCAGCCACTTCTTCAGGTTCGGCACGATCGGGATTGTCCGCCGGCTGGCCGTCTTCGCCTTCGCCGCCCGGATCTCGATGATGCCCGCCTTCATCCGGATGTCCTGCCAGTCCAGCCGCTGAATCTCCGCGTGACGCACCCCGGCGAACGCCCCGAGCACCAGGGACGGCACCATTTCCGGCCTCGCCACCGCCAGCACCTCCCGGAACTCACCCGGCCGGAAGATCCCGATCTCGCCCTCCAGGTTCTTCGCCAGCGCGACCGCGTCCAGCTCGTCATGATCCTTCGGCACGTACCGCTTAGCCTTGGCAAAGCTGTAAAGCACCTGAAATGAGCCGCGCAGGTTGTTGCGCGTCCTGGGCGACACGTCCAGCGACCGCAGCCAGTCATTGATCGTCACTCCGGAAATGTCCCCGATGTAATTCTTGAACCGCGCGGCAAAGCGGTTCAGGTCGTATTCCAACTGCTTCAAATACCGCACGCTGAGCCGGTCCTGCCGCTTCGACTCCAGGCACTCCTTGACCACCTCGGCCACCCGCTTCACCTGCGTCCCCACCGGGTGCCGCTTCAGGTAAAACTCAACCGCTGCGCTCAGCGAGGCCCGGCCCGCCAGCTTCTTCACCGCATCCGCGTATTCCGCCGCCGCCGTTTCCAGCGCCACGCCAACCGGGTCCAGCAACTGCCGGGCCCGGGCGTAAGCGGCCCAGTCCGCGCTGCTGAGTTGCGGGATGCTCATGTCGCCGCCGGCCAACTGTCCCCCGAGCGTCTTGGCCTCCTCGATAGCCTTCTCCCACGTAGGGAAGACCAGGCGCTTGCGCTTCCGGTCGATCCAGTAGGAAATCGTGTAAAGCTCCCGCTCGCCGCTCGGCGTGCGGTAAACCTTCACATGCGCCGACCCGACCTCGACCAGCCAGCTAGGCCCAGCGCCGTCCGCGCCCGGGCGCTCCGTCACCTTGGCCTTGAACTGCTTCGGCTTGACCACCGCTCCGGCCCCGATCGCCGCGGCCACCGCGCCCGCGCTGACAGGAACTGTCAGCGCGTCATCAGACCCGGGCGCCGGCACCGTAGCAGGCGCCTCCACTTCCGCCCGCGAGGCATCCGCAGCCACGATTTCCGCGCTGCTGCTGTTGTTGATGGTGGATTCGGCGTCTCCCGCGCCCTCGATTCGGCTGCTGACAGTAGGTGTCAAACTCATGCCGCCGATTGTGTCAGCAACATGTCAGCAGGTCAACAGAAATCGCATTTTCCTAAGAAAAAAGTGGTCGGAGCGACAGGATTTGAACCTGCGACGTCTTGGTCCCAAACCAAGTGCTCTGCCAGGCTGAGCTACGCTCCGGTACCCGGATGTCAAGTATCCCACATTGGGGCCGTGGCGCAATCACAATCCGTCCCCTGCCGTCCGCCCGTCATTTGGCTTTCCCGGGGAGTTCCGCGGCCAGTGCCCGCGGGCAAACTCCGGCGCGGCCCGGGCCGGCCGGCGGCGGCAAAATCAGGTGCGCGTGCGGCGCATCAGCGCTTCCAGCCGATCCAATATCTGCGCCTCAATACTGGTGCGCAAAGGGCCGTAGAAACCGTAGTAGATGAGTGATGAATCCGGTTCGTAGCCGCCCTCTTTGATAATGCGCGCGGTGGGGATATAGCAGGGGACTTCGTAGGCATAACCGATGGGCCACGGATGATCGCCCGCCCACTGGCGCTTGATCTGCCGCGCGTAATCCACCACCACCTCGCCGCCCATCAACACAAAGGTCAAGTCGTTGCCGAGGCGCACGACGGCCAGGGGCAGGGTCACGGATTCAGGCAGCGACTGCCCCGCCGCCAGCCGTTTGAGGCAGGCCTCCGCCCGCATCTTCACATAAACGTCCGAGCCCTGGGCGTCCTTATCCAGTTGCTCCCGGCTGGGAGGCGTTGGCAGCGGCAATTCGATTTCATCATAGGCCAGCCGAAAAGCGCCCTGGACCGGGCGCATGGGCCGGTCCAGCACTCCCATGACGGCGCCGGCCAGTTCGAGGCCATGCCGTTTGGCGTCGAGCAGACGCCCGCGCGGCGCGGGATCGCTGTCGGCGCCCATGCCGGTGAGATACATCGCGATGGCGCCGGGCTGGTGCGCCTCGAGGTGATGGCGGGCGTAAGCCATATATTCGCCGGAGACGACGTACCAATCCTCACCGCCCCGGACCGAGGTGCCGTGGCAGGCGTAGCCGAACAGGATCGCGCGGACGGCGCCATTGGTGCCTCGAATGCGCAGCACGGGCACATCCCAATCCACCGGCCCATCGGGGTTATCGCCGAACACCACGTGGTCGCCCCGATAGACGCGCCGATTCATGGCGAAGCCGGCGCGGCCCTGCCCGTACTCGAAAATCGCCGGCTGGCAGTCGTTCAGGGCCGCCTCCACCAACTCGAGCAACCGGGCTTGCAAAAGCCGGCTGTAGCTTTCGATGCGCGCGCGTTCCTCCGGTTGGGGCTGCACCATGTCCGTGAGGGTCTGGTCCAGCACCGGCGCCGAATGGGTGTGGCTGGAGACGACCGCGACTTCGCCGCGTCCCAGATGCAGTTGCGCGGCCAGTTTCTGCAAGACCGGCTGCATGAAGGCGCGGCTCACCTCCAGGCTATCCAACGCCACCAGCACGAAACGCTCGCCCGAGGGATTCTTCAGGGCCAGCGCCTGGGCCTGCAGCGGGTGATCCACTTTCTGCGCGGATTGATTCCGGGCGCCGTATCCCGCCAGCCGGATCGGCAGTTCCGGGGTGATGTCCCGCACGGCCAGCCCCACGGCGGGCGGGGTATTCTCCGCCGCCATCCCGATTGCGGGCAGCGCCACAGCCAGCGCCAGCCCGCCGCGCCCCATCCACCGAAATCCGCGGGCGAGTTTCATCGGCGGCGCGGTTGTTTACGCCTTCGCCAGCGCGGCGCTGTGGGCTTGAATCTTGCGGATGGCCTCGAGGATATCGTCCATGGCGCGGCGATCGGCCAGCAGCATGGACTGCACGAAGGACACCGTCGTTTCGCAAACCTGTTTGTTGCCCTTTAATTCCGGGAACGAGTCGCGGTAAGCCTTCAGCCGTTCGGGGCTCCACAACCGTTTGAAACCGCGCGAAGCAATCGCCTCGTCCAGCAGCCCCTCGTAGTATTGTTCGCGGTACACGCCGCCGCACGGAACCCCCTCGGCCCCCATCGCCCGGGCGAATTGGTCGCGCGACAGGCCGTTGAACCGGGACGCATCGTAGCGGAATGAATACAGGTGCCACACCGGCCGGCTGTTGGCGGGCAGGCGCACGGGGGTGATGCCGGGAATCTTGCCGAGGTTGGCGCTCAAATAATCGGCATTCGCGCGGCGCACCTCGGTTTCCTGCACCAGCTTGTCAAACTGCAGTTGCAGCAGCACCGCTTGCGCCTGGGTCATCCGGTAATTGACCCCGCGGGTGAAGCAGCCCGTTCCCTGGTTGGTGCCCACCGCGCGCCCGCAGTTGTGATACGAGTCGCATTTATCAATCAGCTCCTCGCTCATGCTGGTGATCGCCCCGCCCTCCCCGGAAGGAAGATGTTTGGACTCCTGGAAGCTGAACGTCCCCAGGTCGCCCAGGGTGCCGCACTTCCGGCCCTGGTATTCCGCGAGCCAGGCCTGGCAGGCATCTTCGATCACGGCCAGCTTGTGCTTGCGGGCAATCGCGTTGATGGCCTCCATCTCGCACGGCATGCCGAAAATATGCACGGGCATGATCGCCCGCGTCCGCTCGGTAATCCGGCTCTCAATCAGGGCCGGGTTAATCGTCAGGGTCGCCGGGTCGGTGTCCGCAAACACCGGCAGCGCTTTCAGGCTCAGGATCGCATTGTAGCTGGCGCTGAACGTGTAGGGCGAGACGATGACCTCATCCCCGGCGTCCACGTCCAGGGCGTGCAGGCCAACGATCAGCGCCGTGGTGCCGCTGGAGGTGGCCAGGCAGCGCTTGGCGCCCAGCAGCTTCGCGTAGCCTTTCTCGAACTCGGCCACATGCGTGCCCGAACCGCGAAACCAGTGCCGGCTCCGCCAGACCTCGAGCATTTTCGGCTCCCACTCCGCGCGCCACTGCGGCCAGCTCACCCATCCGCCCTGGTGCGCCGGCGTGCCGCCCAGCAACGCCGGTTTGTCGGCCGTGGCCGCCAGCACGCGGGGCGCCTGGCCCGAGCCCAGCCAGCCCAGGGCAACCGAGCTCGCAGCCGTGGTGCGGATGAACTTGCGCCGGGTCAAGGGGAGATGGTTTTTCATACGATTGCTTCCTTTCATTGTATTGTCGGCCTGTGGCATATCAAACTAGTTATCACCGTTGCTTTCCCGTGAGCTTGAGTCAGCTCCGGGATAATGACAATACCAAATTATGCCCCCTTGCGATTCTTCCCCGGGCCCTTTGGCACCGGCGCCTGAGTTCCCGCAGGTAAAGGGGAAAAGGTTTTTCCACCTCTAACCCGAAAATTTCATTGAATCTTGGGCAGTGGTTGAAGGACCGTGAGTGTTGTCCCCGGCACGCGGACCAACCCCGGGGGTAAGGGGGACCGTGCCCATGCAGGGAAAAATCCGCGTTTCGACTGCTTCAAAGCCAATCCCTTTTCCGCTTTACCCCTCAAATCCGCCTCGCCCAGCTCTGATGAAATATCCCGGCTAAGCCTTCGCCAGCCAGCCCCAGCGCCGATGCCGCAGCACGCGGCTTGCATCCCACGGGCGCGGCGCGGGGAGAAGCCGCGGTTCGCTGCCCTTGCGACGGATGCGCGGATGGACGCCAGGTGGCAGGCGGCCGCCGAGATTGAAATCCTCCGGCAAGCATTGGTAGAGGTCCGGCCTTTCGAGATCCAGGAAAGCGGCCAGCCAGTGCCGCATGAAGGCGTAAAGCCGGTCGCGCGGGGCGTTGCCCCGTCCGCGCATCAGTTTGCGGAAATGGCGGTTGTTGGCGTAGCACCGCTCCGCCTTCGCGTCGAGCCAATCCACGTAGCGCGTGGGCAGCGGGACATCCAGGAACGTAGAGACTTCCACGCAGACCTGTCCGGCGATGACCCACGGCATGAGCTGGGTGTCTCGCTCCAGGCCAGGGCGGAGGGAATCACGGAACTCCGGCCACCAGTCCAACTTGCCCGCGCGCGCTGTGCTTGCGGGAGCGCGGACTTCGGTCCGCTTCGGCGCGCGCCAGGAACCCGGCGCCGGCCGCTCCTGAGCGTTCGCTCCACTCCGTCGTTGAAGCGGCGTGAGCGCCGCGCGCCGACGCCGGGTTTTCATGCGGCGCCCTCCACCAATTTGATTTCCTCGGCGGTCAGCCCGTAGAGGTCATAGACCAGGGCGTCAATTTGCTGGTCGGTGGCGGTGACGGCGTTTTGGAGCGTGGCGCGCTCGGCGCCCGGGGTCGCCGCCCGCAGCTTCGGCACCAACGCCAGCATCTTGTCCGCCAAACCCACCAGCCGGTCGTGGCGCGCGCGGTCGGCGGGTTTGGTGAAATCAGGTTGCGGGATTGGAAGCGAACGAATGAAGCGCGCTTCAAAACTGAAATAGCCGCCGCGCATCACCGTGCCGGTTTGAGCGATAACCCAATTCAGCAAACGGCTGTTCAAAAGACTGAGCAAGAACTTTGGCGAGACGCCGGGCTTGGCAAGCAATCCGTAACCGCCAGCAACGCCGCCGGTGAAAAAGCACTCGCCTGTTTCGTCGAAAGAGAACGAAGCGCAAGCTGCAAGGTCAGGCGTGAAAAGTTTTGGCAGCGGCATCACGTCCAGCGCTTGTGACCGCCCGAACTGATACCAGCCCGAGCCGCGAAATCGCCCGTCTTCGCGATTGTCGAGATAGCTCTTGTTGTCGCAGAAGTAATCCCATGTTCTCGGATACTGCTTCTTCAATTCCGCCTGTGAAATCAGTTCAACGCTGCCATCGTCGGCTTGTCGGTATGGAAAAAGAATCAGGCGCTCGGTCTTGGTCATCGCGTAGCGTCTGCTGTCTCCGCCTTTGATCAGCGGATGCAGCAAGCCAGTTTCCAGCCAATACTCTGCCTGCTTCTCAGGCGACCAAACCAAGACCTGCTTCCCCTTCCGCCGTCGTTCTTCGACGATGTAGATTTTGTCTGCGCTTGTTTTCAGCCCTTGGAAAATGCGGTCGGTGACAGTTTCAAGAGTCGCCGGTTGCTGCCGCAGCTTTTCAAGCAGACCTGCAACCGGGCCAGCCGCAAAAATCCAATCGTCATCGGAAAGCTTTTCAGCCGGGACAATCCCGACGGTTTCCGTCTTTGCCTTTTCCCATTCTTTAAGGTCATCCACTCTTGCGAAGCGAAAACTTGCGGCGGGAGATTTTTGCGTGAACAGCAGGCAAGTGTAAGTGGTCGCTCCGTCGAAAATTTGCTGGTGGCCGAAGTGCGTGATTCCGCAAACGTGTTTGCCCGCGGCGAGATGTTTTCGCAAAGCTTCGCCGTATTGAGAGTTGAAGAATTTGTGCGGAACGATGTAACCATGTCGTCCGTTCTTGTTCAGCAAACTCACCGCCCTTTCTATGAACACAGCATAGATATCGTAGTTGCCTTTCGCCGCAGTTGCGTAGTGGCTGTTCAAGTATTCCACAGATTCCGGGTCCGTTTGCTGCATCGTCTGAATGCGGATGTAGGGCGGATTGCCAATGACCGCATCAAACCCGCCGGCCTTCATGATGGCGGGGAATTGCACCGGCCAGTCGAAGGCGTGAACGCGCACGAGGTCTTCGGGCATCATCGAGAAATCGGAGGCGATGAGGGAGTTGCCGCATTTGATGTTGTGCTCCAGCGCGGGCAGGAGCGCTTCGTCGCTGCCGAAGAGGTCGCGCTCGCGGGCCAGGGTCACGCGGTTCTCGCCTTCGAGCATTTTCAGGTAGAGGGAAAGCTGCGTTACTTCCACGGCCTGCGGGTCCAGGTCCACGCCGTGGATGGTCGCGCGCAGGATGCGGCGCCTGGCCTTGGTGGTGAGGTGGACGGCGTTGTCCTCCACCCAGCACCAGTCGCGGTGTTTCTTGAGCCAGGCGGGCGGGGGAGATTTCGCGACCGGGGCGGCGTTGACGCCGCTTCCGCGTGGCGTTTTCGAGGCGCGTCGCAAATCATCCGTCAGCCATTGCTGGCAATATTCGCAGACTTTCTCGAAAGCGCAGATGAGGAAGCTCCCGGAACCGCAGGCGGGATCGAGGATGCGCAGGCTCAGCGCCTCCTCTGGCGCACGGTTTTCCAGCAGCTTGCCCACCGTCTGGCCGACGATGTATTCGACGATGTAGCGCGGGGTGTAATAAACGCCGCCGGCTTTCCGCACCTCGGGTTTTTCCTCGATGGTCACGCCGCGCCCGCGCGGGCGGACGACCTTGCCCAGGAAGCGCTCGTAAATCGTGCCGAGGATTTCGACCGGGATGTAGTTGAACAGGTAGGGGGACTCTTCATCGCCGATTTCGCCGAGGAAACGCACCAGCCAGTCGTCGCTGACGACGAGTTCCTCGCTGAAGTGGGGTTTGAAGAGGTTGCCGTTGAAGAAGGGGATGTGCGAGGGCGGGCGGCGGTCCAGCGCGCGGAAGTGCCGGACCAGCCCGTGCCAGAGCGTGCCCCTGGGGGCGCGGACGCCGCTGGCGCCGTGGTGCTCCGGCGGTTCCTCGCGCAGTTCCAGCGGTGGCTGCCGGCGGCGGCGCGGGGCGTCCGGCTCGGCGTCCTTGCGCCACTCCCGCACGATGAGTTCCAGCGGGCGGCCCGTATCAATGTCCCGGTCCTCGCAGATGCGCAGAAAGAGCAGGCGGTCGAGGATGTGTTGGACGGCTTCGTTGAGGCGGGAGTCGAGGAGCAGGTCGGCGCGGTCGTTGTGCTTGAGGAGGTCACCGGCGAGTTCGCGGCGGGCGTCGTCGAGGAAGTTGAGAAAATTGGTATCCAGCGCGCGGGAGCGGTCGGGCTTGATGAGCCAGCCCGGCCTGGCTTTGCCCCTGGCCACAGGCTTCTTAGGCAGGGATTCGATGAGCTGGTCAATGCTGCCGGCGGCGACGCGTTCATGGGCGAGGAGATTCCAGATTTCCCGCGCCACGAGCGGGTATTGCCGGAAGTCCCACGTCTTCCACAAGCCCACATCCGGCTCGTCCTTGTAGGGCCTGCCGCCCACGACGAAAAACTTCATCTGCTCGAAGTCGGTGAGGACCGCGAGCGCGAGGCCCTTGTTCCAGGCGTAGCGCTTGGCCTGGAAGGCGTAGCCGGCGTGGAGGTCTTCAGCGGGCTTCTTGGCTTCGCACACGAAGCGGTCGGTGGGGTGCGTGCGGAAGAGGTAGTCGGCGCGTTTCTGCCGCCCACCGATGGTGGTGCGGCTCTCGATCTCGACTTCGCGGTGTTGCGGGATGAGCCCGGCGGTGTTTTCCACATCCCAGCCCAGGGCGCGGAAGAGCGGGTTGAGGAATTCCTGGCGCAGGCTGGCCTCGTCGTAGGCGGCGCTTTTGTACGCGCGCAAATTCCTGTCGAAGGTCTCAACCAGACGTTTCAACTCGGCCTCGAACGTCTCGAACGTGGCGGCGACGGGCATGGCGGACACGTTATACGCCGCGGCTCCGCGCCTGACAAGCCTTCCCGCTGAGGCGCTCCGACCTCGCCACTTTTCCCGCCGTAAAAAAGCGCGCCGTCCAGGGCAGTTTCACCGGCGGGGAGGTGACCAGCGATGGCGGCATCCCGTTGTTGCGCCAGACCGACCGGCGCATCGGCTTAACCAAGGCACTGGCGCAACCGCTGATCGAGCAATCGGAACAGGCGTTCCTGCAAACCCAGGAGCAGCAACGACGCTTGGGCGAAGTTCATTATGCCGCCGACACCTGGGATCGGGCGCGGCGGGTGTTGGTCAAGGCCGAGCCCACCGACCCGGGGAGCAACCCGCGTTTGGTGGTGACCAATCTTGCCGGGGCGGCGCAGGCCCTCTATGACCAGGGGTATTGTGCGCGGGGTGAGATGGAGAACCGGATCAAGGAACCGCAATAGGGATTGTTTGCCGACCGGCCCCATTGCGGCGGCGGGTGGGCCAATCAGTTCCGGCGGCTCTTGAGCCGTTGCGGCTACGTGCTGCTGGAGCGGTTGCGGGCGCTGGGCTTGGCGGGGACGGAACAGGCGCGGGCGCAAGCGGGCACGATCCGGTTGAAACGCTTGAAGATGGGCGCGGTGGTGTTGCGCAACACGCGGCGGGTGAAACTGCGGCTCTCCAGCGCCTGTCCGTACCCGAAGATCTTCGGCCAGGGGTTCCGCGCCTTGGGCAGCGGCTGAACCTTCGGGAGTGCTGTCCCCGGCACGCTGACCAACCCCGGGGGCAAGGGGGCGTGGGGCCGCACCTCGAAAAAATCAGCATTTTGAGGGCTTCCGCCCCATCCCTTTTCCATTTTGCTCCTCAAATCCGCCTCGCCCAGCTCTGATGAAATATCCGTGCTAAAACCACTTTTCGGGCTCAGAGGGCGGGGACGAAAGCGTCTATCGCTTCAAGACGGCCGCCAGCCCCTGAGGGCAGCGAAAGCAGCCGCCTTGCGGCAGTCTCCGCCCGGAAGGGGGAATGTCTCCGCCAACCGTGGCTCCATCCCGCCCAAAAACCACGGCATGCGACAACACCCAGCCGCCCGTTCCGGCTTTGCCGAACGTTTGCGTCCTCTCCCTCTCGCCTTGGAACGTCGTTTTACATCATCCGCGACTCGTCCATCCCTCCATTCTGGCTCAGGCCCGCGCCCAAACCCGCCCCACCAGCCCCAGCCAGCCTAACGCTCCCATTAGGCCGTGTACAACGGGGGTACAAAGGAGGCTCAAAGGGGGCTCATGCTTATTTTCCGTGTGCTCCTGCCGGGCTTCCGATGTACTCCCCTTGTACATGGCTCGAAAGGACGGAGAAGGAACGGTCTTGTGGGCAGTGGTGGAAGTCGGGGCGGCGGCGGGCTTCGATTTTTTAACCCTTGCCGTTTCAGCCGCTTGCTGAGATTTCAACATCGGCGGCGGCGGAACGATGGCGTTGTGAACCTGGCTTTGGCCTTTCCAGCCGTTCCGGGTCTGAACCACGGCGATAAACACCTTCTGCCCCGGGGCGGGTCGCCCAAACCGGGCGGCGTAGAGGTCCGTGATGTCGCTTTGCCCGTTTTGGCTCGGCCCCAACAGGCCCAGGTAATAGACCCGGCGGGGTTTCATCCGGCCCGCGCTGCAGGGTGGCTGTCCAAAGACCATAATGTCTTCATGGGTGGCTCCGATATTCAGCCGCAGCCGAACCCCGTCTTCCGCGTCATGGACGATCTCCAGCCCGGTGACCGGGTTGGGGCCGAAGACCACCGGGGCGGGCGGTTCCTCCACCGGCGCCAGCCCCAGCCCCCGCAGGGTGCTGTTGATCTGAACACAGAACTGCTGCCCGCTCAGATGGGAGTATTGCCCCATCCAGGGCCGGCTGGGGACGTGCAGCGCCGCGGCGTTCCAGCGCTCGCGCTGCGCTTCGCTGAGCTTGAGACCCCACTCCCGCGAGGAAATTCCAAAATACGACCGTGCGGCCGCCTTGCGCTCCGAGGGTCT
>Ga0302241_1000268_pt1 | contig 51797 bp, 48 predicted proteins | sample AAG_UR_Arg_MG_FD_193532 | JGI IMG/M metagenome (GOLD analysis project Ga0302241, IMG submission 193532) | Enriched activated sludge microbial communities from anaerobic digester in WTTP, New Holstein, Wisconsin, United States - AAG_UR_Arg | ecosystem: Engineered > Bioreactor > Anaerobic >... | reverse complement strand
TGCGGTGTCCCCACCAGATTTGGCGGGAGATGCACCAGTCGCGGATGTTGTTCATCCAGTGCATATAGACCTTGGTCCAGCGTTCGGGCTGGAAGCGCACTTCGCCGCTTTCCACGACCTCGATGGCACGCTCGGATAGGGGCTTCATCTTCACAAACCACTGGTCGGAAAGGTAAGGCTCGATCACCGTATTGCAGCGGTAGCAGTGTCCCACGGCGTGTTCGTGCTTGTCGATCTTTTCCAGCAAGCCCTGCTTTTCCAGCAGTTCCACCACCTTTGCGCGGCAGGCGTAGCGGTCCATGCCGTCAAAATCTGCTCCGGCCTCCGCGTTCATCACGCCATGCTCGTCCATCACCAGGATTTGGGGCAGGTCGTGGCGGCGGCCGATCTCAAAGTCGTTGGGATCGTGGGCGGGAGTGACCTTCACGCAGCCGGTGCCGAACTCCAGGTCAACATAATCATCGGCGATCACGGGAATCGTCCTGTCCGTGAGGGGCAGGGCGATCTGACGGCCGATGATGTCCGTGTAACGCTTGTCTTTGGGATTCACGGCCACGGCGGTGTCGCCCAGCATGGTTTCCGGGCGGGTGGTGGCGACGATCAGGTATCCCTCGCCGTCGGCAAAGGGATAGCGGATGTGCCAGAGCTTGCCCGACTCATCGGCGTGTTCCACCTCGTCATTGGCCAAAGCGGTCACGCAGCGCGGGCACCAGTTGATAATGTATTTTCCTTTGTAGATCAGTCCATCGTTGTAGAGGGAGACGAAGACCTCTTTGACCGCGCGGGAGAGCATTTCGTCCATGGTGAAGCGCAGGCGGTCCCAATCGCAGGAAGCGCCAAGCAGTTTAAGCTGGCTGATGATGCGGTCGCCCTTTTCCTGTTTCCATTTCCAGATCAGTTCCACCATGGCTTCGCGGCCGATCTGGTGGCGGTTTTTGCCTTCTTTGGCCAGTTCTTTTTCCACCACGTTCTGGGTGGCGATTCCGGCATGGTCAACGCCGGGCAGCCACAGGGTAGGCTCGCCGAGCATGCGGTGAAAGCGCACCACCACATCCTGCAGGGTGTTGTTGAGCACATGTCCCATATGCAGGATGCCGGTCACATTGGGCGGCGGGATAAGCACGGTGAAGGGCGCTTTGGCGGGATCGCCCGCGGGCTTGAAATAGCCGCCCTCTTCCCAGAACTTATACCATTTCTGTTCGATCTGCTTTGCTTCGTATGTTTTACTGATCTCCATAATCTTCCTCATTCTCCACCCTCAAAGCGGGCTCAAGAGTAAATATTCGCAAGAACATAACCCAAAATCGCCAAATGCCGCAGGTGTCAAGCAAATAAAGAAACAAAGAGGCTGGAAGCGTGGCTCCGCGTGCTTCCGGGGGATTATCCACCTGTTATATAAGGGCTGCAGAACGGACTTCGATAGCCCTTGACTGATTGCGATCAACGCAAGCCACAATATTCAACTGATTATACCCTATGGTCTGAATGGACTTGCTGCCATTATGAACCAGCATAAGCCCCTCCATCTTTATGACATAAGGCTTCTCAATATCACTTTCATAAACTATGATCAATGAGTCTCGCTTGAGACTGAAACTAACCATATTCAGGAGAACAGCTTGCAACTCGGCATCCAAGCCCTCTCTGCCCATATTCCGGTAAAATCTCTCGCTGGTCTTTTTTATAATGATATTATTTGCCATTTGTTAAGATATATTCATGTCCAGAATTTTGGCGGTTTCCGACTTCCACATACCCTCCCTGTGAGCCTCATATCCCAATCGGGATTCCAAACTCCAAAACACAAATCGTTGAACAAAATACGATCATAACTATCTGCTGTATAGACTGATGCTGTTCATGTTCCTCACTTATTGGGGAATGCCTTATATTATACAGTCCGTTATGAAGTTTCAAATATATTTCTTGACATTTTTTCAAATGCAGTAACTGTTGTCAATGTAATGGGTTTGCTGGGTAGCCAGCGCCAGACAATAGATTCCTGGATTCAAACCATACAACCCAAGAAAAGGAGTAACAGTATGAAACACATGCTATTGGTTGCAGTCATTCTCACTTTCTGCGTGGGAATATCAGCTCAAACAGTTTTCGGCGTTCGCGCAGGACTGAACTTTGCCAACTGGGCTGGGGAATATATTGAAGACAACAGCGCAAAAATTTGCTTTCATCTTGGCGGCATGATGCAGTATCCGCTTTCCCCCATCCTAATCCTTCAACCCGAATTGCTTTACACTGGAAAAGGTGTCAAAATCTCAGATGATGGCTACGATGAAGACCAAGGTGAGTGGGAATTTTCCTATAAGGCTAACCTGAGCTATCTGGAAGTACCTGTGTTGATCAAATATAATGCGAATTTGCAGGGATTCAAACTTCAACCCTACCTCGGCCCCAGCCTGGCCCTGCTTGTTGGAGCTAAGGAGAAATACAGCTACGAAAGCGACGAAGACGGAGATTATGACTATACCAATGACTTCAAGGACGAAATGAACTCCCTCGAGCTGGGACTAAACCTCGGCGTCGATGCCATCCTGAGGGAAAACATCATGGTCGGCTTGCGCTACAACTATGGCCTCAGCAACATCTTCGAAGATGCCGACGATGACGATGAATATGTTTACAATCGTGGCTTCATGTTAAACCTGGGATACCTTTTCGGCCGCTGAACATGCGTCGATCCCGGCTTCCGAGCCAAACAATAGAGCGCCAACTCAGCTTGGCGCTTTTTTTGCCCGTCCTTTCAAATATAAAAAACATAGACCACCAAAAGCTCAAATTGTTATTGACAGTTTGCTGAAATGCAATTTTTGGCTACGTCAACCTTATTACTATTGGCTTACATATAAGAAAAGGAGACAACAATGAAGACTAAAGTTAGCCTCTTGATAGTGTTCGCGCTGTTACTGTTCGCCGGGCTCCATGCCCAGTCAAAGGGCGCGCTGATTGGCGGCCTGAATCTTGCCAATTTCAGCGGAAAAGACATGGAAGACCTCGAAGACTCTGGTTTCGACGTGAATAACAAGATGGGAGCCCATGTGGGCATCATCGGAACAATACCGCTATCCAAGGTATTTGACCTCCGCGGGGAGCTCGCTTTGAGCATGAACGGATCGAAAATCGAATTAAAAGATGTCTCGACCATGACTCACAGCATGTTTGTAGCCCAGCTTCCGGTATCAATCATTTTCAACATTCCACTCCCAAAAAGCAAAATCATACCTTATGTGGGAGGCGGAGCGTCTCTGGGCATGCCAGTTTATTCCCATTGGTATATGGATAACAAACACTTACCCGACGACGACGGCGAATATGATGATGACGAGTTATCAAAGTTCCTGATTGGGTATCAGGTCAACGTCGGCATCAGCTACAACGATTTACTGTTTGAGATGAGGCTCGATAATAGCATAACCCCTGTGTTCGATGATAAGAATATGGACGAAGCCTTTTACAGCAATATGAAACTGCTGCTGGGCTATCGTTTCTAATCGGCCAACTTGAAGGGTGCCTTTGACGAGGCACCCTTTTTTTGTTACTTATCCGGAAATCAGGGCATCCCGGAGCTGGAGGTAAATACTGTCTTTCCCGCTCTGATTCTGGCTTAAACCCTTCCCGCCATACTTGCTCCAGGCAGAATAACATGCTTACCTTTCCGATATTACTTCATAGCGCCCTCCCTTGCTGCTACAGCGTTTGGTGCCATCATCCTTAGGTCATCCTTATAAATTATAAGGATGACCTAAGGATGACACCGGCTTGGCTGTCTCGCGCGCGCGAGGGCAAACCGGGGGCGGAACACGCTGGCCCTGGCGCCTGTGTATCCGTTCCGCTTGGAAGTACAAAAGAAAAAGCCCGGAGAGATGTCCGGGCTTTTAGATATGTAACTGATTGGATTATTTGCTGGGGAAGAAGATCTGCAAACCTGCCCTAAATTGCAGTTTGCTGTACTCGTTGTCATAATCCCAATCGGAGTCAACGCCGGCTATTTCACTGGTGCCCTTGACCTTGCCAATGCCCATTCTGTAGTTCAGGCCAAGATCGGCATACACATTACTTGCCAGAGGCAGCACATAGCCGATTTTGGGTGTGATGTACATGGCGGAAGAGCTGTACTTTTCTTCGAGATTACCCATTTCTTCTTTATTGCTATAGGATTCATAATTGAAACCCAGGCCGCCGTAGAAGTTAAGGAAGAAATACCTGGCGCCAAGGCCGATACCCAGGCTGGTGGAGCTGTCTTTGTAATCCTCGCCGGCATAATCACCGGATTGTGAATCCATGCCAAGGCTCAGCATTAAATCCGCTGACAGGTTGTCGATCACGAAATAGCCGATTTGGGGGGCAATTACGATGCCTGTCGTGGCATCGTCATCAGAATCGTATTTTACTGAGGATATGGCCACATAGCCACCGGGATTGATGGTTCCCTGGTTGAAAGCGCTCAGCGCTCCAACCGCGAATACTGCCAGAAGAATAAGAACTATTTTTCTCATGTAACTACCTCCAGTAGGTTTTTTATTCAATATAACCCCGCAAAGACCTCTTGTCAAGGAATATCTGCCTCGCCCGCTTTTGACACAGGGAATTTTACCGGACATAATCGGGCTTAAACTCTTTTCCCTCCGGCGTTTCCCGATTGGCTACCTTATCCGGGGTGAACCGGAGCCCGCGAATATTCCCCTTGACTTCAGCCGCCCCGTTTCCCATCTTGTCCATATCATTTGCCGAGTGAGGAACCATGCTGATCAAAGACCTGCTGAACCATATCGAGACTTTCGCCCCGCTGGCTCTGGCCCTGGACTGGGATAATGTGGGCCTGCTGCTGGGCGATCGCGACGCCACGGTGAACAAAGCCCTGGTGACCCTGGATGTGACCCCGAACGCGGTGGATAAAGCCATTGAGCGCGGCTGCGACCTGATCGTCTCCCACCATCCCCTGATCTTCCGCCCCCTCAAGAGCCTCACCGATCCCCTGCTGCTAAAGCTTGCCGCGCGTGGAATCGCCGTGATCTGCCTGCATACCAACCTGGATGTGGCGCCCTACGGCGTCAACCACGCCCTGGCGGATGCCCTCGGGCTTCAGGTGACGGGCAGGCTCAGCCCGGAAACGGGAAACCGGTGGCAGCACATCTCGGTGACCGTGCCTCCCGCCAAAGCCGAGGACGTGGCGCGGGTTGCCTTCGCGGCCGGAGCGGGAAGGATCGGCAACTACAGTTCCTGTTCCACCCGCCATCCCATAACGGGCACCTTCCTGCCGGGACAAGGGGCGCACCCCCAGCTCGAACAGCCGGACCCGCAGGGCCTCAGCCGGGTGGAAGAGGTCGAACTGGAGTTCATGGCGGATAGCCTCTGCCTGCCCCAGGTGCTGCAAGCCATCCGCGCCGCGCATCCCTATGAGACCCCCGCGCTTTACCACTTCCCGGTTGCCAACGCCAATCCCGCCTACGGGCTGGGTCTGCTGGGCGAATTTGTTCCCCGCCTCAGCCTGGGCGAAATCCGCGACCTGGTCGCAACTAAACTGGACTGCCCCGCGCCCCGCCTCTGGACTGCGGGTCTTGACCTGGCAGCCCCGGTGGGAACGGTGGCCATCTGCGGCGGTTCCGGGGGGTCGCTCCTGAACGACGCGCAACGCCAGGCGGAACTCTTCATCAGCGGGGATTTGAGCTATCACAGCCTGCTGGACTCCCGCATCCCCCTCATCGATGCCGGGCATTTCTTCACGGAGTATCCCGTGCTGGGCTATCTGCAGAAGCAGTTGCGGAGCCAGGGCCTGGAGGCCGTCATCCTGCCGCGGGAAGAGCACGAGTATAGCAGATTCTGTTTTTGAAGCCCCTTTCCACACGAATCTGACGGCAAAATCCGCCCCGCGTGCCGGAAAGCCCCAAAACTAAATACTTGACACTGCAGCCAGTTGAAAAATTCTGGCGATCTGAAGAAAAATCTGTAAAGGAGAATCGATGAAAACCCTTACACCGAGCCCCAGTGACATCCATCGCGATTGGTATGTCATTGATGCCACGGGTTTGCCTTTGGGACGTCTTTCCACAAAGATCGCATCCATACTCTGTGGAAAGAACAAGCCCTATTACGTGCGCAACATCGACACCGGCGACTTCGTCGTGGTCATCAATGCCGAAAAAGTGCGCGTAACCGGCTTGAAAAGCCTGCAGAAGACCTATAAGACCTTCAGCGGCTACCCCAGCGGTCTCAAGGAAATCCCGTATCAAAGGATGCTGGAAAAGCATCCCACCCAGATCATCGAACACGCCGTCCGCGGCATGATGCCCAAAACCGTGCTGGGCGACGCGATGTTCAAAAAACTTAAAGTCTATGCCGGCAGCGAGCATCCCCATGCCGCCCAAAAGCCGATTGAACTCAAGCTCAAGGAGAATTAAAAGTATGCAAACTTACGATGCCGTTGGCAGAAGGAAAAATGCCGTGGCCCGCGTCCGGATCGCCCCGGGCACCGGAAAGCGCATCATCAACAAGGTTCAGATGAAGAAATACCTGCAGCGCGAGACCCTGGAAATGGTGGTCGAGCAGCCCTTGCAGGAGCTTGGACTGAGCGAGAACTTCGACGTCTATGTCAACGTTTCCGGCGGCGGACTGAGCGGTCAGGCCGGCGCGATCCGGCATGGCATTGCCCGCGCGTTGCTGGAGTATGACGAAAACCTGAAACCCACCCTCAAAGCCCGTGGCTTCCTCACCCGCGACTCCCGCATGGTGGAGCGTAAAAAGAGCGGAAGACCGAAAGCCAGAAAGAGATTCCAGTTCTCCAAACGTTAATCCTCTGGGTTTTGGGGAGGCATCCGCGCCTCCCCGGATGACGATGAGAAAGCAACCAATCAACCAAGAAAAAACCTCAACGGGAGTTGCGAGGCGGTGGGAAGAAAGCTTCCCTGAATTGCGTATATCCCGCTGGGGAAATCTAACCGTATCTACTTAAGGAGAAATAATGTCCGTAGTTTCGATGAAACAATTGCTCGAAGCTGGCGTCCATTTTGGTCATCAGACCTACAAATGGAATCCCAAGATGAAGAAGTATATCTTCATCAAACGCAATGGCATCCATATCATTGATCTCAAACAGACCGTGGACGCGATCAATGAGGCCTATCAGTTTGTCAAAGAAGTTGCCAACCGGCAGGAGTATATCCTCTTTGTGGGCACCAAAAAACAAGCCCAGGCAGCAATCAAGGAAAGCGCCGAAAAAGCCGGCGTGTTCTACGTTAATCAGCGCTGGTATGGCGGCATGCTCACCAACATGGCCACCATCCGCCAAAGCATAGAAAAAATGAAGTATTACGAAGATATCGTCGCCGACGGCACGATCAGCAACTACACCAAGCTGGAACAGCAAAAGATGAAACGCACCCACGACAAGATCGAGTTCTCGCTGGGCGGCATCCGCGACATGGACGCCCCCCCGGCAGCCATCTTTATCGTGGACACAGACCACGAAGCGATCGCCGTGCACGAAGCCCGCATCCTGGGAATCCCGATCATCGCCATGGTAGATACCAACTGCGATCCAGACCTGGTGGACTACGTGATTCCCTCCAACGACGACGCAACCCGGGCCATCCACCTGATCTCTGAAATCATGTCCAACGCCGTGATCGAAGGCAAGAACCTCGCCGCCGAAGGCGCCGACACCGAAACGGAAGAGGGCGAGGAAGCCGCCGCGCCAGTGGTGGAAGAAGCCGAACTCGCAGCCGCGCCCTCGGAGGAACCCGCCGCGGAAGAGCCCGTCGAAGAACCCACCGTAGAACAATAACAACATCTTGCGGGGAAGGGCCGCATAACCCTTCCCCGACCTATAATTCTGATAATACAAGGAGATAAAAATGGCAGAGATTAGCGCAAGCATGGTAAAAGAACTGCGCGAGAGAACGGCAGCCGGCATGATGGAGTGCCGCAAAGCGCTGGTGGAAACCAATGGCGACATGGACGCCGCCATCAAGTATCTGCGCGAACGCGGTATTTCCAAGGCCGAAGGCAAAGCCCAGCGCGCGACCAAAGAAGGAATCATCTTTTCCTATATACATTTCAACGGCAAGCTCGGCGTGATGCTGGAACTCAACTGCGAGAGCGACTTTGTGGCCCGCACCGACGAGTTCAGGCAACTGGCTGAAGAGCTGGCCCTGCAGATCGCGGCCACCAGCCCCCTGGCCATCAGCGCCGAGGGCATCGACCCCGCCATCATCGAGCGTGAGAAAGAAATCGCCCGCAACAAAGCCATCAACGAAGGCAAAAAACCCGAACTGATCGATAAGATCGTGGAAGGAAACATCAAAAAGTTCTGCTCCGAGCATTCCCTGCTTGAACAGGAGTTGGTGAATGAAGCCAAGCGCACCGTCAAAGACCTGCTCACCGACGCGATCGCCAAGACCGGCGAAAACATCCAGATCGCGCGCTTCGTGCGCTATTCCCTGGGCGGAGAATAAAGACCCCACGGGAGCCTGACATGACCTACGAGCCCGCAAAGATTCACAGCGTGATGCTCAAGCTGAGCGGCGAAGTCCTCGCCGGCAGCCGGGGTTTCGGCTATGATGACGACGTGATCGATACCCTCACCGATGAAATCATCAGCCTCAAACGCCTGGGCTACAGCCTGGCCATCGTCTTGGGCGGGGGAAACATCTTCCGCGGCGGCACCTGGAAAAACCGGAGCCTCAACCGCGTGACCCTGGACGAAATCGGCATGCTGGCCACTGTGCAAAACGCCCTCTATCTGTCTGAAATCCTGAAAGCCAAAAACTATCCCTCGGAGGTCTTTTCCAGCCAAAACCTGGATCGCATCTGCAGGCATTACTCGCCCCGCAAGGCCTCCCTGGCCTTGGCGGCGGGTAAGATCTGCTTCCTCAGCGGGGGAACCGGCAATCCCTATTTCACCACCGATACGGCAGCCGTGCTGAGAGCCGTCGAGCTCAAGCTGGACCTGGTGCTCAAGGGCACCAACGTGGACGGCCTTTACAGCTCCGATCCCCGCAAGGACAGCAAGGCAAAGCTCATCAGCTCCGCCAGCTACGACGACTGCCTGGAGCAAAAGCTGGGTGTGATGGATATGACCGCCTTCGCCCTGGCACGGGATAACAGCCTGCCCATCAAGATCTTCAACGTCAGCAAGCCGGGAACGCTCTGCGAAGCGGTCACCAGCGCCGGCTGCGGGTCATACATCCATCCCTAAAGCGCCTTAAAGGCAAAGAGAGAAAAACATGGAAGAAATCAAGAACACGTCCAGCGATAAAATGCAAAAGTCCTTCGAATCGCTGCTGCACCAGTATTCCAAGGTGCGCACCGGCCGCGCCAGCGCGTCTGTTCTGGACGACATCCGGATCAACTACTACGGACAGCCCACGCCGGTGAAGCAGCTTTGCAACATCTCGATCCCCGAGCCCCGCACCATCGTGATCCAGCCCTGGGACAAGACCACCCTGGCAGATATCGAAAAGGCGATCCTGGCAGCTAATCTGGGCATCACCCCGGAAAACGACGGCAACGTGATCCGCCTGCCCTTCCAGCCTCTCACCGAGGACAAGCGCAAGGATATCGTCAAAAGCCTCAAAAAGATGGCTGAAGAAGCCCGTGTGGCAGTCCGCAACATCCGCCGCGACGCCAACGACCAGCTAAAGAAGATGGAAAAGGCCGGAGAGATCAGCGAAGACGAAGAAAAGAAACAGCTCAAAGACGTGCAGGACATCACCGACGAATGGATCAACAAGATCGATGAGGTGGAAAAAAGCAAGGAAAAGGAAATCCTGGAAGTCTGAACAATCACCCATAAAGTTACAAGCCCGACCTTTGAGGCCGGGCTTTTTTCTTGTCCGCGGCCAGCGCGGAAAACAGGCATCAACCAAACAAGATGATGCTAAATGGCCTCTACTTCACAAATCCTATTTCATGATGGTCATTTTACGGGTCTGCCGGAACTTGCCGGCTTCCATGCGCAAAAGATACACGCCGCTCGCCAGATTCTCTCCCTCATCCGAGCAGCCATCCCATACCAGGGTGTGGTTGCCGGCCTGGAAGAGCGAATTGGCAAGGGTCTTGACCTTCTGTCCCTTGATGTTATAGACGTTCAGTTCCGCCCGGGAGGCTTTCGCCAGGCTGAACTTGATGCTGGTGCTGGGGTTGAAGGGGTTGGGATGGTTGCCCAGGAGCGCAAAAGCGGGAGGCGTGGCCAGGTTGTCCTGCGCGGCTGTCTCCACGCCAAACCAGTCCATCAGATCGGCTAAGAAGGCCGCGCTCTGCTGCGGATCGGTCAGTTGGGAATAATCGAAGCTGAAGTAGAAAGCCTTGTAGATGGGCAGTTCCACCGCCGTGGCGCAGACTCCGTTGTACAGGTAAGCATGACCGTCGATGGGGCCGTCTTCAAAGGTGAAGGCGTTCACGGCACCGATCTCGGGATACGGCATCTCGTCCGCGTACCAGTCCGGGCAGGTTTCATAGCTGAAGATGCAGTCCGGGCTGTTGGCATAGACGGGGTACTCCTCCCAGGGCACGCCGATGGGAGATGCGGGGCGGCAGAGGATGGTGCCGTCCACATAGGTATATACGTCCGGTCCTGCCAGCCCGTTGGTTCCTCCTCCCCCGCCCGTTGGCGCGTACCAGGTGCGGAGGTAGCCGTTGAGGAGCTTCGTTTGGGGATAATCGTTGTGATGCCCGTGCTGTCCCGACGCCCATCCGTCGGAGGCGAGGAACAGGTTTTTGGGCGCGGACACCGTTCCCTGATCCAAAAAGCCCATCAGTGCGCTGGCAAAGGTCTCTCCTTTGACCCCCGATCCTCCGGTGGAAGCATAGGCCAGGATGGTTTTGTAGGAGGCAGGGAAGCTGTAGCTGTCATACTCTTCCCAGTTGTAGGTATCGTATGTGATGTTGAGTGAATCCAGCCTGGCCTGATAGAGGGGAAGCTCCACCCGCTGATAGTCCTGCGAACCGCTGTAGGCAAGCAGGACTTCGCAGTTGTCGCCGGGCAGGAGCTGGAAAGAAAAGTATTCGCCGGGGGCGTCCTCGGGCAGGTAGCCGGTGTTGCCAAGGCTGTCCTGCGCCCGGATATAGTATTTGAGGGTGTTTCCCGCGGTCTGGGGCGGCAGGTTGAAGCTGTAGTTGTTCTCGCCGGAAGGGGTTCCCGCCACGTTGCTCCACGTTTCAGAAGTGCTATAATACACTTCCACCTGAGCCAGAGGACTCACATCCAGCACCCGGGCTTCCAGTTCCAGATCGGTCTCAAAGGTGTTACCCAGAGCCGTGTGGGTGATCAGGGGCGGCTGCTCGTCGGGTCCGCTGTAGAAGCGCACCGCGAGTCCGTCAAAGAGCAGGTTTCCGGGAGGCTCCACGCCCATATACTGGCTGTTTTGCACTATCTCGCGCAGATAGCAGATGCCGATGTCCGCACTGGCATTTTGCAGCGCCACCGTGCTACTGCGGCCGTTGTCGTGGGGGACGTTGGAGCCTGTCTGTCCCGTGGCGGTGCTGAGGTATTGCATGACAATCTCGCCGGATTCGTGCAGGATCACCTCAAAATCCAGCAGGGATGTGGCTCCGCTGCCTGCCGCGAAGCGCAGGTTGTGCCATTGGATCACCGTGTAGCGGTCGGGGCTGGCGCCGAAGGTCTGAAAATAGATGTCTCCCGTGCCCTGCTCCACAAAGAGGTCATCCCAATAGACCGCGATAAGGCCTGGCATCGCCGCAAAGCCCGGAATGGGATACACATAGTTGAATATATTGCCGTCGCTGTCCCAACCATTACCGGGAAACTCCTCATACCAGTTGTTCGGCTCCAGCAGAATCTCGCCGTTGGTATCCACGTAGGCGCTGGTATAGACGTTGCCATAGAAGGGGAAATCGAAACCCAGGGGGATGGGCTCGCTGAAGTTGTCGTCTCCGCTCCACTGATCGACCCCATACATCACGGTGGAAGTGCCGGTGGCGCTGATGTCGATCCAGTCGAAGGCCGGGCCGTTCTCCGCGGTGCTGTCGATATAGCGGTAGCCAAAGGCGTCGGGGCCGCCCTGGCTGACACGCAGGATCACCTCGAAAGTCCGGGAGATGCTGTTGTTGTCCAGGATCTCGTCCTCCAGATCGAGCAGGTAAGTGATGCTATAACTCCCCTCCACTCCCAGGCTGACAGGCGGGAAGCTCACATCTTCGGACTCTGCCGGCTGCAACTGGGCGGCATGGTAAAGCTCTTCGCTGCTGATGGTCTGTCCCGCGTTATCCGTGATGGTCATTAGCAGCCGCACCTGGTTGTCCCAGACGCTCTGGCCGTTGTTGTAAAGCCGCACGCCGGGGGTGAACAGCGAACCCAAAAAGGCCGCCGCTCCGGGAGAGAGGATGTCCGTCAAAGCCAGATCCACCGTGGGCGGGGGATTCACGATCACCTGCACGTTGTCCGAGGCGGTCTGCCCGCTGATCAGATCCTGCAGGGTGAAATGGACGGTCTCCGTGCCCGCCCAATTTGGCGATGAGAAGGTCACCGTCTGTCCCTGGGCTGCCACCTCCACATGCTCAGTTGGCTGCCAGGACAGGCTGGTGCTGGACAGTTCTGTCGCCACGATAAAGGGAGTGAAGTCCACCTCCAGGCTCTCCCCCTGGTTAAAGGTAAAGCTTTCCGGCAGATTCAGTTCCGGCGTTATCACCAAGGGGTGGCCGACACGCACGTCGTCCACCAGGATGCCGTATTCCTCGCATTCCCAGAAGAAACCGATGTAGATGGACTGCCCCGCGTAGGCGGAAAGGTTGTGGCTGAACTGCTGGTAGGTGGTGCCCAGTTCCTGCAGGTTGAGGATTTGCGTGGAGAAGTTGCCGATGGCGGTGCCGGTGGTGGATACGAACACCTTCAGGTTTTCGCTGCTTATCCAGCTACGGGTCCAGAAGACGAGTGAGTCTCCGGCGTTCACATTGACCTGCGGGGTGATGAGCCAGTCCGCATTCTGATTGGGTAAATAGTTGTCCACAAAGGCAACCCTGCTTCCCGAATGGGCGTGGTCGGGGTCGTAGATATTGCGCCAGGTCATGCCGTCCCCGTCGTCGTGGATGGTCCAGCCGGCTGGCAGGGTGGTGATGCCCTCAAAATCTTCGTCGATGTGCCACTGCCCAAAGGCCGGCAGCAGGCAGGCCAGCAGCAGCAGAATAAAGGCTGTTCTTTTCATGGTTTCCTCCTTTAATTGAAGCTGAGCAGCGGATTTTCGCTCTGGACAAACCACTCGTGCGCGCCGCCTTCCCCGAAGGCGTGTTGCAGGTGCTGCCCGACCAGTTTGCGGAGCTGCGTATGATATTGAATTACCTGCAAGTTACGCATCATGTTCACTATCCTTTGGAAAGATTTTATGCACATGAACCATTTTAAATACCAATGCGAAATTAGCCAAGAACTTTTTTACGCTTTCCGGTGCTGGACAGTGAAATGTTACAATTTGCGGGCTTTTCCGTGCCGAAAGACGGGCTGAAAAAGGATGGTAAGATTACGTTTGCATGATCACAAATGGCTCTCTTTCACTCACGCATGAAGTCCATTTGAGCCCAAAGCGTCTGGTGGTGATTTGCAGCCAGTCAAGGCTCAATGAACTCCATGCTGGCTCGTAGTTTGGAGTTCAAACCGGCAATATGAGTTTCATACTTATGTCAGTCTCGAAGCCGGTTTGGACTCCAAACGGTCCTGAAAGACTGGATCAGGGGTCAAACGGTTCACGCAGATATACGCGGATAATTTAAGGGCTGCCGAAGTCTGTTCGACAGAGGCAACGGAGTTGCCTGTTGAAAGAGACCTCCGGTCTCTGTGGCAAACGGACTTTGCCACCCCTGGGACTGGATCACGGCTCAAACCACCCCACCGGATCGTTACCGATCCGGCGAGGACCCCGGTAGGCCGTGATGACACAGTATGTAGCCTGGTGGACTTGTTTCGGGGGAACCTTTCCACCATTCCACCATTCCACCTTCAAAGATCCTGTTATCCGCGTTCTATTTTCTTTTCACCTTTCCATGAAATTCTCACAACCATCCGCATAATCCCCCATACCGCCATCATTCGCTGCCACAGGAGGTTAAGCCATCTTCCTTAGGTCATCCTTATAAATTATAAGGTTGACCTAAGGATGACCCCAGTTTGACGTCCGGTTGCAAATGAGGGCCAGAGGACGCAAGTCCCTGTGGGATGGAGTATTGCTCGGAGAGCGCGGCATGAAACCGGCAGGAGGCAACTTCGCGGAGTGGCAATGCTCCGGCATTGACAAAATAAAGCATTTAATAAACCGTGTTTTCTCAGAGAAGTAATTGATAATGAAGAATCGTAACATCCACGTATTGGAAGAGATGCCCGTTTCCCGGGCGATAATTTACATGGCCCTGCCCAGCGTGCTAAGCATGCTGGTGAACATCCTTTACAACCTCACCGACACTTTTTTCATCGGCAAACTCAACGATCCGGTGCAAGTGGCGGCGGTCTCCATCTCCATGCCGCTGTTCGGCTTTCAGATGGCCATCGCCGGCATCTTCGGAGCAGGCGGCGCCAGCTATCTTTCGCGCCTATTGGGAAGCAAGGACTTCAAACAAGCCCGCGAGACAACCTCCACCGCCATCTTCAGCGTGCTGCTGGCGTCCATTGTGGTCGCCATCGGCGGCATCCTGTTCATACCCACCTTTTTACGGTTGGCAGGAGCCAGCGGCGAGATCTTTCCCTATGCCACGCGGTATCTTACCATCATCCTGCTGGGCAGCCCCTTCGTGATGCTCAAGTTTGCCATGGTGCAGCTTGTCCGCGCGGAAGGCTCCGCCCGCCAGGCGATGTTCGGGCTGATCATCGGCACCGGAGTCAACATCCTGCTTGATCCGCTCTTTATCTTCGTATTCAACATGGGCGTGACCGGCGCGGCCGTTGCCACCGTCATCGGCCAGGGGCTGGCCATGCTTTACTACGTGTTTTATTACCGGGGGAAAAACAGCCTTGCCAGGCCTTCGCTGAAGTATCTGCACCTGCGCCGCGAGATCTACAAGCAGATTCTCTTTATCGGACTTCCCGCCTCGCTGGGACAGATCATGATGAACGTGGGCAACACCATCTCCTACAATCTCGCCTCGGCGTATGGAGACAGCGTGGTGGCTTCGCTGGGAGTGGCGTCCAGGGTGTTTTCCATCCCCATTTTCGTGTTCATTGGCACCTCGATCGGGGTGCAGGCGCTGATCGGCTTCAACTACGGCGCGCGCAACTTCGCCCGCATGAAGCTGGTGATCCGCCGGGCGGTGTTCATCTCCCTCTCTTTGAGCGTGTTTTTCACCCTGCTTTTCGCCCTGTTCCCCAGGCAACTGATCGGCACCTTTATCAAGGATGAAGGCATCATGGACATCGGCACCATGATCCTGGAAGCCTATGTGTTTGCCATCCCCTTCGCCGCGGTGGGCATGATCATGACGAACAGCCTGCAGGCCATGGGCAAAGCCCTGCCCGCCTTTATCGTCTCGCTGTCGCGCCAGGGAATCATCTACATCCCCCTGCTCTTTTTGCTGAATAAGTATTTCGGCTTTGAAGGCCTGATTTTCGCCATGCCCACGGCGGACGCGCTCACCACCATGATCTCATCCAGCCTGGTCTTTTTCATCCTCAAAGGAATCAAACACAAAGAGCCGGCGCCAGGCATTCCCGAACCCGTCCCCGTCCCGGCGGACATGGCCTGACAGATTGTTCTTGACACAGGCCGCCCTTTTGTTTTTTGAGCCTTAAGCAATTATAGTAAAGGAGAACCGCCCATATGCTGAATGTCTCTATCGCACCAGATGGTAAAAAGTATCCCCTGCCAACCGAGCAGGAAAACGAACGTGAACGCGAGATCCTGAAGCAGATAACCGCCGAGCAGCGCAAGCTGGGGCGCAAGATCGTCGCCGTTCAGGGCTTGGGCTTTGTGGGTTGTGTGATGGCTACCGTGGTGGCAGACGCCACCGACAAGGACGGAAATCCCTATTACTTTGTGCACGGCCACCAGCGCGCCTCCAAGCGCTCGTTCTGGAAAGTGCCGGTGATCAATTCCGGCGTTCCACCCGTGGCTTCATCCGACCCGGAAGTTCCCCAGATCTTCCACCGCACCGTGATGGAGAAAAAGAACTTCCGCGCCACCAGCGAAGAATCGGTCTATGGCCTGGTTGACATTGTGGTGGTGGATATCCAGCTTGATGCCACCAAACCTTCCTTTGGCGAAGCCGAGAAGGGCTATTGCGACCTGCTGGCCTTCCGCGAAGGCATCCGCACGCTGGGACAGCACATCCGTCCCGACTGCCTCGTATTGGTGGAGACCACCGTTCCCCCGGGAACCTGCGAGAAAGTGGTGAAACCGATTCTGGAGGAAGAATTTACCAAACGCGGCATCGATGTCGCCGCCAATCCGCCCCTGGTGGCTCACTCCTACGAGCGCGTGATGCCGGGCGCGAAATATGTGGCCTCCATCCGCGACTTCTGGAGGGTCTTCTCCGGCGTGAACGAGAAAAGCATCGAGCTTTGCCGGGAATTCCTCAGCAACTGCCTGAATGTGGAAGAATATCCCCTCACCCAACTGGACAGCACCAACGCCTCCGAACTGGCCAAGACCATGGAAAACACCTACCGCGCGGTAAACATCGCCCTGACCCTGGAATGGGCGAGTTTCGCGGAACAGATCGGAGTGGATATATTCAAAGTGCGTGACGCCATCCGTAAACGCAAAGGCACCCACGACAACCTGCTGCGTCCCAGCCTGGGCGTGGGCGGCTATTGCCTCACCAAAGACCCCGTGCTCGCCAACTGGGCGATGCAGACCCTCTTTGGCCTGGAAGGCAGCCTGGAAATGGCCATCCGCAGCGTCAACATCAACGACACCATGCCCCTGCACACCATCGATATCATCAAGCGCGAATTTGAAAGCCTGAGCAACCTCAAGGTGGCAGTGCTGGGAGTTTCCTATCTGGAAAACGTGGGCGACACCCGCCACTCCCCCTCCAAGACCCTGGTGGAGTTCCTGCGCAAAGAGTTTGCCACTGCCCTCACCCACGACCCCTATGTGGAAGCCTGGCCGGAGCTTGACGAATCAAAAGTGGAAAGCGACCTCAATGCCGTGCTGCCCGGGGCGGATGTGGTGATCTTTGCCGTCGGCCACGATCAATACAAAGGACTCAAACCGGCGGAAGTAGTCGCCATGTGCGGTACCAAACCGCTCATCGTGGACTGCTCGAACTTCCTTTCCGACGCGACTATCGCGGAATACAAGAAGCTTGGCTGCAAGGTTCGCGGCGTCGGCAAAGGCCATATAGTCTGATAACCCAAAAGCCTATAAACAAAGAAAGGCGGGAAGCTTCCCGCCTTTTTTTGTGCGCAAAACAGGGAAGGAGGAAAACGCGGGCGCGAATCCCTGAAAAGGTTTTCTAAAGAGGGGTGGTGATTATCCTGAAACTGGAATTTGGACACAAAAAAACGGGTATCAAACGATACCCGTTTTTTAAGGACTGCGCTATAATTATAGATCAGCGATGCTTATTTAGTGACTTCTTCGACAGGTTGCGGATTGTCGGGGGTCACGGTGTCAGTAAGGGTGGTGTCTTCCACGACTTCTTCTACCGGCGTGGTCTCTTCGACAACTTCTTCCTTGGTACCGCAAGCGGCGAGTGCAAGCATGCCAATCAGCATAATAGCGAGTAACGCGATTAATGTAGCTTTCTTCATTTTGATTCCTCCATTATAGAAATCTTATTTTGTTTGGTTTTTTCCTTTTTTCGACGATTTACAGCCTCGCCGGGGCATTTTTGCCAGAGAGTTCAACAGGGCTGAAACCCTTTAGCAGACTCCCTCACAGTCCTTAGTCACACCTATGTACTGACTTGTTTTGTCCAATATTATTAGGTATTGATTTTCTGGCAAGTTATTTTTTTAGAATGAGGTGTCCAGGCCAGCGTGGATCATCCCCGAAGTGAAGGCGGGAAAGGATTTATCCCTGAATCCCAGGCCATATTCTATGCTCAGGACGCCCAGGCGGGAACCCACCTTGATCCCCAGGCCCGGGGCAAAGAGCCTGGCGTCAAGTTCGTCATTGCCCCGCATCATGACCCCGTGATCGTAAAAGAGATAGAGCCTGCTGTTCGCTGCCAGACGCCAGCGCAGTTCCAGATTGGCCCAGCCCAGCCGCCAACTGCTGAACTCCTCCTCCCGGTAGCCCCGCAGCGAGTTGTAACCTCCCATGCCATACTGCAGGTAGGCGGAGCTGTCTTCCTCCGCCAGGCTGCGCAGGTGCGCTCCCGCGGCCAGAACCCAGCGTTTTCCCAAGCTCAGAAAGTGGGTGTGATCCGCCTCCAGGGCGTTGCTCCAGTGCGAGGGCGAATGCAGCCGCCTGACGCGGTAGGCGATCTGGCTACTGGAACCCCGGGAGGGATTGAGCGGATTGTCGCTGCTGTCCTGAATCCAAAATGCGCCCACGCTCCAGTTTGATGACTTGGTAATCTGCATGGGCCTGCCGCTGCCCGGCGAGATGCTTTCCGTGGCAAGGCTGATCCCATAGCGTTGAAAGCCCTGATAGGAATAGATGTCCGCCGCCACCCGGGAGCGGATCCAGACGCTGTCCTGCTCGGTGCGGTGCAGGGTGAGGTCGCCCGCCAGGGGCAGATTGGCTGGCCCGGACTCGTGATAGCTGAATTCCAGCAGGCTGTTGAGGGCGGATTTTTGCCAGCGCAGTGCCAGCGCGCGGTCGGTGCCCCAGAGGTTGAGAAAGCGCAGGTTGAGCCTTCCGGTCAGTTCCGTCTTGTCTTTGATCCGGTTGAAGCCCGCCACTCCCTCCAGATAGGTCATGCGGCCTTCTTCAACGCTGATCAGCAGGCTGGCGGCATCCACCGGCTCCACGCTGCAGGAGGTGATATAGCTCTTACGCAGGATGTTTTGCCGCGCGGCCTCCAGCTTTTCCGGAGTGATGGTGCCAGCCCGTTCCAGGCCTGCCAGGCGGATCAGGGTGCGCTCGCGGGTGTATCTGTTACCCCGGAAATGGTATTTTTCCAGGCGGAATGGCCGCCCTTCCTCCACTCCGATATAGGCCTCCAGGCCGCCATCCAGAGCCAGCGAATCCAGCTCCACCGCCGCAAACAGATAGCCCTGGCGCAGATACTCCTGCAGGACGCGTTGCATCAGGGAGGGAATCTGCCCCAGCGTTAGCCTCTGCTCAGGGGAAAGTAGCAGCAGAGCGCGCAGCTTGGCGGGGGTAAGGAGTTTCAATCCGTTGAAATGGATGCCCACATCCCCGGCTGGCATCACCTCATCCAGCCGGAAAGCCAGCTCCAGCGAATCCTGATCCAGGGGGACAAGCTCGGGAGACGGGATGCTCACAAAGGGATGCCCCTGCTTCTGCAGCCAGGCCTGCATGCCCTCGATGCCGGCATTGACGACCGCCGCGTCGTATTCCTCGCCAGTTGCCAGGCCCGCGGCTTTCAGCAGGGCGTCGCGGTCCAGCTCAAAATTCGCCTCCACGCTGATCTTTCCCACCCGCAAGCCGCAGAGGCAGCCCCAGATGAGCAGCAGGGCAAGGCAAAGGCTGGTTCTGGCCACCCGTGGCCCCTATTCCCGGTCCGCCTTCAAAACCGCCAGGAAAGCCTCTTGCGGCACGGTCACCGAACCGATCTCCTTCATCTTCTTCTTGCCTTCCTTCTGCTTTTCCAGCAGCTTGCGCTTGCGCGAAACGTCGCCGCCGTAACACTTTGCCAGCACATCCTTACGCATGGCGTTGACCGTACTCCGGGCGATGATGGTGCCACCGATCGCCGCTTGCAGCGCTATCTTGAAGAGATGCCGGGGGATCACCTCGGCGAGGGTGTCGGTCACGCTCTTGCCCCAACTGTGAGCCTTGTCTTTGTGGCAGATAAAGCTCATGGCATCGACCTTTTCGCCGTTGATCAGGATGTCCACCTTCACCACCTGCGAGGGGCGGAATTCCTTGAACGCGTAGTCCAGGGAGGCATAGCCGCGGCTCACGGTCTTGAGCTTGTCGTAAAAGTCGAAGATGATCTCGATGAGGGGCATCTCATAGTGCAGCGCCACCCGTTTTTCATCGATGTATTGGATGTCTTTCTGGATGCCGCGCCGTTCCTGCGCCAGTTTCATGATGTTGCCGATGTAATCCGTGGGAACGATGATCTCGGTGTCCATAAATGGTTCCTGCACGCTTTCAATGTAGATGGGATCGGGGAAATCGACCGGGTTGTTGACGGTGATGTCCTCGCCGTTTTTGAGCCGGATGAGGAAGCGCACGCTGGGCGTCGTGGCGATGATGGGGATGTTATATTCCCGCAGCAGGCGCTCTTTGACGATCTCCAGATGCAGCATGCCCAAAAACCCGCAGCGGAAGCCATAGCCAAGCGCCATGGAGTTTTCCTTTTCATAGATCAGGGAAGCGTCGTTGAGCTTGAGTTTGGCGATGGAATCCACCAGGTTCTCATAGTCCTCGCCGTTGATGGGAAAGATGCCGGAATACACCATCGGCTTGGGTTCCATGAAGCCGGGCAGGGATTCCTCGCAGCCGCCTTTGGCGAGGGTGATGGTGTCGCCCACGCGGGCATCCGCCACTTCCTTGATGTTGGCGATGATATAGCCCGCCTCGCCAGTGGTCAGTTTATTCTGGGGAGAGAACTTCAGCTCCAGGTGCCCGATCTCCTCGATCTCATACTCCTTGCCGGTGGAAAACAGCTTGATGCGGTCGCCCTTGTTCAGCGATCCCTCAAAGAGCCGCACCAGCACCACCACGCCGCGGTACATGTCAAAATAGGAGTCGAAGATCAGCGCCTGGGGCGGGGCGTCCACCTTCCCCTGCGGGGCGGGAAGCCTCTCCACCACAGCGTCCAGCAACTCCGTGACCCCCTGTCCGGATTTCGCGCTCACTCTCAGGATGTCTTCCGCCGCGCAGCCCATGATCTCCATCAAATCGTGTTCCGAGCCGTCGATATCCGCCTTGGGAAGATCGATCTTGTTGAGCACGGGCAGTATCTCCAGATTGTTTTCCAGAGCCAGATAGAGGTTGCTCATGGTCTGGGCCTCGATGCCCTGGGAAGCGTCCACCAGCAGGATGGCGCCCTCGCAGGAAGCCAGCGCGCGGGACACCTCATAGGAAAAGTCCACGTGCCCGGGGGTGTCGATCAGATTCAGCACGTAATCCTGCCCCTGATATTTATGCACCATGCGGACCGCGTGGCTCTTGATGGTGATGCCCTTTTCCCGTTCCAGATCCATGCTGTCCAGCACCTGGGCCACATCCACCCGTCCCACCACGTTGGTGCTTTCCAGAAAACGGTCTGCCAGCGTGGATTTGCCGTGGTCGATATGGGCGATAATGCAGAAGTTGCGTATATGTTCTTGTTTCATTGTATATCCTTGTCGGTCAACTGCTTGAATAATCAGGAAACCGAGTTCCTCCCCAGTTTGACCGATTAGTACCTTAAAATGCCAAACTCCGCTTTTGTCAATCTTTTAGTGACGGACGCCGTTCCACACCTCCGTGGTAAAATTTTAGTTTTTCAGCTCCCGCCCTCTGATAGATAGACTCAATCCCTCTCATAGTTTTCAGACAGTCAAACTGACATGTCCAGAAAAGCGGCACTTTCTCTACACATAATAGGCTATATGTCCAAAAAAGCAAGATATTTTGGACACGTGACAGGGAATATGTCCAACCATGTTACAATAAAATTACAGGCCGCTTTCAGGTTTATTATCCATATTCTTTCACCATTCAAATAATTTCTGCTTACCTTCCTCAATTTCCGTCATACCGCCCTCCCTTGCTGCTACAGCGTTTGGCGCCATCATCCTTAGGTCATCCCTCACCGGGTTAAGGATGACTGCCGGAAGACCCCCGGCAAGCCAGGTTTTACAAATGAGGCCCCCATATATATAGGTGCTACGATTAGGCGTGGAAAGGTGGAAAGGTGAAATGGTGGAAAGGTGCGTCCAGTAAGGACTTCGTGGTGTCGTGATGGGGTGGTGATTGTGAAAAAGAAATAGAACACGGATAACAGGATCGACAGGATCAGCAGGATTTTTCAAAGGTGGAATGGTGGAAAGGAGTCCCTAAACAAACATCACCAGGCTATCTACCGTGTCATCCCGGGCAGACGGGGACCCCTTTGGGGTGGCTGACCCGGGATCCAGTCTTTTAGAATAGTTATCCACAAATTACACAAATTAACACGAATTAAAAGAACAAAATGATGGCAAATGCGCTGCTCTAAAATAAGCGGCAAATCCCGACCTCCCATAACCCCAATCAGCGCTCATCCGCGCCTTTTATCCGCGTATATCTGCGTGAACCGCTTGACCCGGAGTTTATTCAATTAACAATTCCTCCCCCGTAAAATAAAGACTCAAACGGAATACATATTGCTTTATATATACTAAAACCCGCCCAGTATATTTTTGAGTGGTAAACCCAATCATGGGAGGAGAAAATGAAAGCATTGGAAAGCTTGGTTTTGTGTCTTGCCCTGCTCTGCGGAGCGGCGGTTTTGGGAGCGCAGACGCCCCAGTGGCAGTGGGCAGTCAAAGCGGGAGGTATTGACGGTGATGAAGGCCAATCAATAGCGATTGACGGCAATGGCAACCAGTATATCATTGGCTGTTTTGACGAAATCGCCACATTCGGCAATCATACTCTGACTACAGGCGGAGGAAAAGATATCTTTGTCGCCAAACTGGACTCCTCCGGCAACTGGCTCTGGGCCATCCAAGCGGGAGGAACAGACCGCGACTATGGAATTGATATCACTCTGGATGGCCAAGGTAACGCCTGGGTGACCGGGCATTTTGAAGGCACAGCCTCTTTCGGCAGCCACACACTAACAGCAAACGGAGAGTATGATGTTTTCGCCGCCAAACTGGACTCCTCCGGTAACTGGCTCTGGGCCGTCCAAGCGGGAGGCCCGGACTTTGATTATGGAACCGGAATCGCCCTGGATGGAGCGGGTAACGCTTATCTGAGCGGCTATTTTTATGGCACAGCCATTTTTGGCAGTCAATCACTCGTGGCAAGCGGAGGGGAGTCGGATGCGGATATATTCGTTGCCAAACTGGATCCGGACGGCAACTGGCTCTGGGCTGTAACGGCGGGTGGAACAGAGGATGACGCGGGATTTCGCATCGCCGTTGATGGCTCAGGTTATGCCTGTTTGGTCGGGATGTTTAAAAACACCGCCACTTTCGGCAGCCAGACACTGACGGCAAGCGGAGATTTTGATGTCTTCGTCGCTAAACTGGATTCCTCCGGCAACTGGCTTTGGGCTGCCGGAGCAGGAGGAATACACCCAGACAGTGGGTATGGCATCGCCCTGGAGAACTCTGGTGTAGTCTATGTGACTGGACTCTTTATGGGCACAGCCACATTTGGCAGCCACACCCTGACAGCAAGCGCAGATGACACAAATACAGACATCTTTGTGGCCAGACTGGATCCCTCCGGCAACTGGCTTTGGGCTACCAGATCGGGAGGGACAGACCATGACGCGGGATTTAACATCGTCACGGATGACTCTGGTAACGCCTGGGTGACCGGAGTTTTTGCGCGCACAGCCACTTTCGGCAGCCATTCCCTCACCGCAGGCGGATACTATGATGTCTTTGTTGCTAAACTGAATCCATCCGGCAACTGGCTTTGGGCTGCCAGAGCGGGAGGGACAGAACTTGACGACAGTTATGGATATGGCATCGCCCTGGATGGCTCGGATAACGCCTGCGTGACCGGTTATTTTGATGGCACAGCCAATTTTGGCAGCCACAGCCTGATAACAAACGGCTATCGGGACATCTTTGTCGCCAGAATAGAAAACATTACGCCGGTTGAGGATGACCTGGCGCCGCAAGTGGTTGCCAGACTGCATAACGCCTATCCCAATCCTCTGGACAGGGGCGGAAGCGCGCTGATCAAAACACAGATTCCCGAGCATTCAACCGGCACCCTGAGTATCTTTAACCTGCGTGGACAGATCGTATCCCGCCACAAACTGGGCTCAGGTTCGCGGCAGATATCCTTCAGCGGGGATGGCCTTCCCGCGGGAGTCTATTTTTACAGCCTGCAATGCGGGGATTACAAGGAGACTAAGAAGCTGGTACTGCTGAAATGAGGTGGAAAGATGAAATGGTGAAAAGGTTTTTACCCCGAAAATAGTATAGTAGGTAGGACAAGGGTATTTATTGAAAAAGCTTGACTTGAATTAGTATAATAAACACCTTGTCCATAGTCAAAGAAGGGAATGAGAGCAACAGCCGAGGATTGGCTGATATTCTTAACATGCTCAAGGAATAACGTTTATGATTGTATGTAATGTTTGTGGGCTCAGAAATCGTTCCATGCGATGTTGTGAGACGACAAAAGTCACTTGGTTTCCGAGGAAGCGACGTGGAGGTTTTTATGCCAAGGCCGGCTGTTCTTGTCGCGGATGACGACCTAACATTCTGCAAATTGATCCAGAATGCAATAATCAATGCTGGTTACAGGGTTTTCATTGCCAATAACCTAAATCAGTGCATGAGTATCCTGCAAGAGTGGGAAATACATATAGTGTTTTTGGATCTTTTCTTTCCGAGTGTGATCGATGGATTCGACGCACTTGAATACACGCATGAGAACTATCCCAGCGCCTACGTCACCATGATCTCCAGCGCGGGTAGCGTATCCGATGTTGTAAGGGCACTCAAATGCGGCGCCAGGGATTTCGTCGAGAAGCCTGTGAGTATGGAACAGATTATTGCCAAAATACAGATGGTGGAAGCGAGTCTGGAACTTCAGGAGAGTAATCAAAACCTGTCAATCAAGGCAATCAACATGGTGGGAAAATCAAATTGCATGCAAGAGGTTTATAACCGTATCATTAACGCTGCCAGATACTCCACACCAGTTTTGATTACCGGGGAAACTGGAGTGGGTAAGGAGTTGGTTGCCAAGGCGCTGCACAGGCTAAGCAAAAACTCTGATAAAGACTTGATCACAGTAAACTGTGGCGCAATCCCCAATGAACTGATTGAGTCAGAATTGTTTGGTTACGAAAAAGGGGCATTTACTCACGCTTTATCCAGTCATAAGGGTTACTTTGAATACGCGGATGGTAGTTCGATTTATCTCAATGAACTTGGTGAGCTTCCATACACCGTTCAACCCAAGCTTCTAAGGGTTTTATCCGAAGGAGAAGTGCAGAAGATCGGCGGGAAAATCATTAATGTGAGAACAAGGGTCATTTGTGATACCAACAGGGATCTCCAGGTATGCATTGATCAGGGTCTTTTCCGTCGAGACCTCTTCTATCGTGTGAGTACGATCATGATCAATGTCCCACCCCTAAGGGAGCGCCTGGAGGACATTCCCATGCTTTGCAGCCACTTCATCAACAATTTCTGTACGGAGAATAATGAACAAATCAAGCCGCTCTCGACGGAAGCGAGGATTTGGCTAATGCAACAAAGCTGGCCTGGCAACGTGCGTGAATTGAAGAACACCATCGAAAGGGGTTTGATTGTGTCACGTGGAAATTCTATCACGGTGGCAGATCTACACCCCGGCACCGTAAAAAGACCACCGCTGTCGCCTCCATCCGATAAAACCAATCTGCGAGAAGCACTGCGCAGTTTTGAGATGAACTTCATTATCAGCGTTCTGGAGCAGAATAATTGGAACATAACACATGCGGCAAAAAGCATGGGTATCGATAAATCAAATCTGATCAGGAAAATAAGGCAATACAATATCAGTCGGGATATGGAATAGTAAAAGGGGTGGCAATTTACCACCCCACTAAACTGTGCCTTACAGCTTTATTGTTTGATAGTCAATGTGATAGCATAGTTTTGCGAATTGGCATTGGATTTGCGATATGTTTGGGTAACAATGACAGCAAGGTGTAGAAATGGAATACATCAAGTATAAATGTAAGGTGTCAGTTTTGATTGCCCCCGATTTGGGAATTAGGAGGTTGACATGAGGTATATTTTAATTTTGGTTATGCTGTTCTGGGCTGTGTGCCTGAACTGCGCATCCGTCAGAGTGTTCTTCACGGTAGAAATCCAAACCGAGCCATCCGGTGCGGATGTGAGTATTAAAACTGGTCCGCTTCTGGATTGGGAATATTTAGGTACATCCCCCCACACAATAACCTGCTTTCGTGATCTTGACGTATCTGAATTCATGAAGGTTAGACCCATGTACAAGGGGCAATTCGCTTATTATTCCGAAAGATACGGATACAATAGTATGTGGGCGAGTGCTGACGGTCTCTTTGGCCAACTCAGGAGGGATTTTGGCGAGGCCATTCTTTCGGACCTGGGCGTGTGCACTGTAGGTTGGATAAAGGCGGAATATGACGGCTTTGAGAGTTCGGTGAAGACCCTAAGCCTAAACAGCAACATAGAGTTTATGAGTTTTGACAAATCAAAGTCACAACAAAACCGCAACCGGCTGTACATGCCCATGAAAGAGCTGGATTACTGGTATGGTGATGATTATGATTATAATTATGATTGGTACAACCCCACGACAACTGTGGACGTGAGTTCGGATCCTCCAGGCTGCGCGGTTTACAGTAATGAAGAGTATGTGGGAAACACCCCTTGCCGCCTGACCTTTAGATGGTGGTCTCCGGACAGCCGCATTGAGATGCGAATGGAGAAATCCGGCTACATTACCAATCGGCGGATGGTGACTCCCCGTGAGGAAAGGATTCATGTTGTTCTGCAGCCCATGTACTGACTAAGGTTCTACGTATGCCTGCGATTTCTGTCCAACAAACCAAAAAACTATAAGAGGAAAGATGAGACATTTTGTGATTATTGGACTGTTCCTGCTTGCTATCACAGCCTTGAGTGCCCAGAGATATGCTCGACTGGACCAAAATAACGTCTATATATACGAACGGACATTTTCTTTTTCAGGAGGCAATGCAGTACCAAAGGATGTGCTAGTCCACACGCAACCACGCTTCATTATCGTACAGAAACAGCCTAACACTAACGCCACGATCTCAGATATAATCTCCAAAGCCAGCAAGTTGAAATTAATCGCCGAGATGATCAAAGGTTCCAGCATTGTGAACACAAACCTTATTGGAGCTGGAGTTCCAGGATATGTTAGTGTATCATTCGGTTACCAGGAAGGCACTGGCTGGGGGTGGTACTTGAGTTGCCCTGAATGGATGGCACCTTTTTTCTATGACATTTGGCGAATCTCAAACCCAGACCAGCAGATCTACTTTGCTCAACCTTCTACTCCGACATACCGTAAGCCGGGATCCTTAAACTTTTGAGTCCATTGATATCTTTGGTGTCCATATGGAACCTAGATTGGCCCTGCAGGCTGATTAGGCTGTTCCAAGATGTAGCTGGTTGAATGTTTTGAGAATCCCGGATAGTATATTCAATAATAACAAACCTATGAAAGGAGAATTCAATGAAATGCCCAAATTGTAACACAGAAAACAAATCTGATGCATCCTATTGCATTGGATGCGGACGACAATTGGTCTCTGGAATGAAGACCTGTGCCAACGGCCACAATTATGATGCCAATCAGGCATTCTGCCCTTATTGTTCTTCAGGCAGTAATTACGAGCGAACCTATATTGAAAACGCTGGCGGAGGCCAACGTGGCAGCAGCCAGGAAACTGAATATGAAAGCGGAAAAGGAAGAAGGAATAATGAGACTGAGTTGGAGGGAATAAAAAGCAGAGATGCCAACCCTTCCACGCGCACGAGCGTAAGTCCTTCCTTATCAAAGTCCGATAAAAGCGATCATACGATGATCATGCCTGGAGGTAATGTGGTTCCCGGCACAGCACCCTCAACACCTCAAGACCAGAGAGCGGGAGTACGTAAACTGGTGGGTTGGCTGGTTACCTATGATATCCAGCCTGTTGGAATGGACTATCGCCTGTATTTAGGTAGAAACATCATTGGGCGAGATTCGAAATGCGACATCGTGATCAACCAACCGGGGATTTCTGCTGAACACGCCATAATCCTCTATCGGGAAGGCAAGTTTATCATAGCGGATCAGATGTCCATGAACGGTACCTACGTAAACAATGTCCTCATCGAAAGCCAAGTCTATCTTTATAATAACGATTTGATCCGCATGGGCAATATCAACTTCCAGCTCAAGATCATTTAGGGGGGGTAGATGAGTGCCCGCTTTTGGCTGGTTGGTTTGGCTTTGGTCGTTCTTGCGATTAGTCTGAACGCGTCGCCAACTTTGCGCATAATCGGCCTTGATACTTCCAGTTATCCTGTTGTTACGGGTAATCTACATGTCGATATCGCATCAGATAGTTTATCCGCAGATATTGCCAGTTCTTACTATATTATTGTGGATAAATCTATAAAAACCGCTGGAGTGTGGTCTGCTCCCCTGGATACGGCGAAGAATCCGGTCAATACTCTTGTTTGTGTGGATGTATCCGGCTCGATGACCGCCAAGCAGTTGCAGGATATCCGCGGAGCATTGAATCTGGCCTTGGAAGAAAAGTCACCCGGAAGCCGTTACGCTGTCGCGGACTTCGGCAGGGAGTTTATCGTCAAATGCGACTTCACAGATGAACTGGAGACAATCCAGCAGGCAATAAACTCCATCAGCCGCCAGACAGGAAATACCTATCTTCATTATAACCTGGACCGGGCATTGCAATATTTGGCAAAGCAAAATCCAGGTGGGATCACATCCATTGTGGTTATCAGCGATGGGAAAGAAGAGGTACGGTATGATGTAGTGAGCCAGAAGGACAAGGACGAGCTTATCAGTACAGCGCTGCGGCATAATGTACCCATACATGCCATTGGCTTTTCCAGCGACAGATATCCAGATTATGCTATTCTGGACTACTATTCCAGCAAAACAAACGGTATCTTCATTCCATTGCAAGGAAACAGTGGACTTGGCCCGGCGGTGGAGAGCTTGATTGGGGCAGACCGTAAGATCCGAAGTTTTGGTTTCACTGTGCTCGATCATCCCGGAGACGGCAAAGAGCACGAGATCAAACTGCAGACGCAATCTGGTTCCACCCAGCTTTCTGCCATTCGTTGGGCGCTCTTCCCTGATAATGGGAAGGTCTGGCGCATTGGTTTCTGGCACGATCTGTGCAGGAATAAGAAACTTTTCTACGGCAGCATGGCAGGATTGCTGGTTCTGCTGTGGCTGCTCGCCATGATAATACGTTCTATACTAAGGAGAAAAAAACAAGCAGAAACAGAGAGCGAACCAGCAACCCCCATACCGCTGGACACTGAAGTGGATGCTGCTTTACCAACCAGTTTGGATGAAATCAAGTCAACTGCCGGCAGGGCGGAATCCATCGACAGAACCGTGATCTCCACAAACCAGGCAGGCAAACCTGTATCGGGCGACTATAGCATTCTCAAATTGCAATTCATCGCCGGCCCAATGCAGGGCAAGGTCTTCACAATTAGTCAGGTTGGGGTTACTCTGGGCAGGTCCCCGGAAAGTGGAATCCAATTCACTGAAAGTACGGTATCCCGCAACCATGCGAAAATTGAATACGCAGATGGAGAATTTTATCTGCAGGACCTGAATTCTGCCAATGGCACTTTCGTGAATGATAAGAAAGTGGACAGATGCAAGTTGCAGCACAACGATTACATCAAAATCGGCACCAGCGAAGGGACTTTCCTGCTGGCTTGAAAGGGAGAAACAAAATGTTAGAAACGAAGATCAGGCTTAAGGTCGGAAACTTGTCCGATATAGGTAAGGTGCGGGAGTCCAATCAGGATTACTACGGGAAATACGAAGGCCAGTTTGGTACTCTATACATAGTCTGCGACGGAATGGGTGGTCATGCGGGAGGCGACAAAGCCTCACGCCTGGCTGTGGATAAGATCCGTGAATCATTTTTCCAACTCACCAGTCCCTTGACACGCCCCTTGGGGGAGATCATGGCAGACAGTATCGTGTATGCCCACAACCAGATAATGGACTATGCCAGTAGGCATCCTGATAAGACCGGAATGGGTACTACTGTCGTGATGCTGCTGATTCAAGGGGATACCTGGTGGATCGCTCATGTGGGAGATAGCCGCATTTATATGAAACGTAAGGGAAAAATAACCCAACTTACCAAGGATCATTCGGTGGTACAACGCATGGTGGATGAAGGTATTCTGAACGCAGAGCAGGCCAAGGGCCACCCCTTGTCCAACAGGATCACCAAAGCCTTGGGTTCCGTTGATTATCAACCCGATGTGTCCGGTCCCAATCCACTATATAAGGGAGATACATTCCTGCTTTGCACAGACGGTTTACACCAGTATTTCGATGAGCAGGAACTGCTGGAGGCCTTGGCGGGAGATCCACAGGATACTTGCGCGAAACTGGTGGCTACAGCCAAGCAAAGAGGAGGAAGCGACAATATTACTCTTCAGATCGTAAAAGCAGTTGACGGAGATGCAAGAGGCATCCCTGAAAGGAAAAAGCCTGGATACAGGAAAGTATTACCAATGGTTGCCATGTTTTTCCTTGTCTTGGTAGGCGGAATTATGTTAATTCCCAAGTTGTTGAAGGATAAACCAGCTCCACCGGTTCCATCACCCGATATAAACAGTCTGAGATACAATCCGGATGATAAGCTAAAATATTATAAAGAATTTGTAGATAATTTAACCAGCTCCAACCAACTTCTTGCGCTGGAGCTGAAATGGATTACCAGGCCTTTGGGAAACCAGGATAAGATCATGTATCTGAGTCGCAATCACCAGATCAATCTTGTCAATTTCGAAGAGCTGCAACAGAAGTTGTCGAGACTTAACATATCAGACTCTAACAATGTAAGAACCCTGCTTGTGCTGACTGTGACGATGTGCAAGCAAACAGGCCAGTTCGGAGATTCTGTTTCTCCGGACAAGGATCTTCTGAAGCATTCATTGATCGAAGAAGCTCTGAATATACTGGCCAAATATAACGCAGGGCGAAGTAACAGCCTTTTGACAGCAGATCAGTTTCAGAGGTCAATCAGGGAGCTTCAACCCCACCTCAGGTTTGGCACAGGTTCAATTTCACTTGTGGAAGAAACGCGGGTGGAATATGTTAAGGAACCCACAACTGAGAAACCAACGCCACCCCAATCCCGCAGAGACACTCCAAGCACACAACAAGGGAAAGGAAAAGGCCACGTGAAAGATGACAAGAAAGGAACGCCGCCAAAGCCTACGGAAGAGCAGCCATCCGTTGATAAGCCCCCAAAGAATACAGATAAACCAGAAACTATAAATAAAAGAATAGGAGACAAAGATGCAACGCAATCATGAACCAGTGACTTTTAACGAATGGCTGGTACTACATCTTTTGCTGCTGCTGCCCGTTTACAACATAGTTTTATTGATCAGGACGGCAAGAAATACAGAGATCAATCCCGTCTTATCCAATTGGGCGAAGGCTATGCTGATTGTAGTAGGAGTGAGTTATCTGTTTTCTATATTAACGTATGTTCTGCTAAGGGGAGCGAGATATGCAATGTAACAACTGCGGAAGAAGTATCGAAAACAGGGCAGGATTTTGTCCTTATTGCGGAAAGCCTGTAATGAATTCCGGAGGAAGCAGAAGCATAACAGTGGGCAGGTCTTCAGACTGCAACATAGTCAAAAGTGACCCTGCGGTTTCGCGCAGGCATGCCAAGGTCACCTGGGTAAATGGCGTGTATCAGATTGAAGACCTTGGCTCGGCCAACGGAACCTTTGTGAACGGCTACCGAAAAACCATAGCCCAGATCAGCGAAAGAGACCGTATCACCCTGGGCAATAGTGCGACCCTGGCCTTCTCCGAGATCCAGGCTGCCCTTGGATACCTGGCGGCACCTGCACCGCTGCCAAGCCCAGATCCCTACATGCCCTCTCCAAGTGCTGTTTATGGTTCGGATGAGATCACGCTGGGAGAGTGGATTGCATATATGATCTTAAGCGGTATTCCAATCCTGGGCTTGATCATGGTTATAGTATGGAGTAGAGATCAGAGCAGGCCTTCCCGTGCTAATTGGGCAAAAGTGATGATCTTAGTGTCTATCCTGGGCTTGATGCTCTTCTTGATCCGTTTTTTCATATAATTTAGGTTTTAACTATATGCAGCAACGCTACCGATTACTCCACACCACATACATAGAAACAGGGTTACCTGTTCGCCCTTTCCCTGATAACATGCGCCGATATTCAGTCTCTTGTCATAATTGGATATCCATTGATTTATTGCAGATGATATTAGGTGGAGAGAACAGATTGATGAAGAACAAAATACCATAAAACAGATACTATCTAAAAAGAACGACCTGAGAATAATTATATTACAATAGAGGTACAGATGAGCGAACCGAATGTTAGCAAGACAATCAGGATCGGCAGGGAGCCAGGCAATGACATTGTGCTGAACAGCCCCTCCGTTTCACGTAATCATGCAGTTATATCCTACAACGGCAGTTCCTACCGGATAATGGACAACAATTCAGCCAATGGCGTCTATGTGAATGGCATCAAAGTGTTTAACACTGAGATCTATCGCTCTGACAGAATAACACTTGGCAGCAGCGTTGAACTAAGCTGGCATCAGATCGATGCTTCGCTCAATGCTTTCGGTAGCAACCCAATGCGTGGCAATCAACCTGTTTATCAGTCTCCGCCTTACTACCAACCTAATCATTCTTACCCACAACAAAGCAAAGTGCAAAGCAATACAACTTTGTGGATTGTCATTGGCGCAGTAGCTGTTTTATTTATTGGAGGCATGAGTTTGTTGCTTTTAAAGGATCCAGTCGATCCTAAGCCCATACCCACACCAGCTCCTGTAAAGGATCCAGTCGATCCTGTCGCCAAACCTATCGATCCTAAGCCCATATCCACACCAGCTCCTGTAACTGAGTACATAAGAATCCTTAAACAAGGTCAGAGATTGAGTCCGCAGACTATCCGTAGTTTCTGCGATAATTACGAAAGGGGCCGGGGCAGCTATGACTTAGCCATAGATGTATTCAGCCGATTTGATCCAGATGATTGTTATGATTACAATTCACAAATTACGTCTTTGAGTCTGAAACCAAGTGACTTACGGGTTGCAAACCAAGGCGGTATAATAGCTATATTAGGCTTTACTGATTCCGGTATAAACAGGTTGAATAAACAATTAGAAGGTAACGAGGAATATCTTGATCCTGAAGTACGGATGATCTTAAAGGAAGAAATTAAAATCTATATGATCAAGGAAAATGGCCGCTGGAAACGCTTTCTTTACAAAAATGATATTGAGCGGAAGATTTTCGATAAACTACTTGCAGCAATTCAGGAACTGGATGAGGAAAATGAAATACCAGACACCTTGGATTATGGATGGTAAGCCATGAATAGACAAGATGGAACAAAAACGATATACATAGGCAGAGATGCCAAGAACGATATTGTGATCGACAACTCATCAATCTCGCGCAGCCATGCCATGATAAGCTTGGTGGGTGGTGAATACCGGTTGAAGGACAACAACTCGCTTAACGGAGTTTTCGTGAATGGCCGTAAGGTGGAGTTTGAAATAATCGGTCCGCAAGACCGGATTACCATAGGAACCGAGTATATGCTTGACTGGAGCAGGATTGAAAAGGCGTTCCGCTCCAAGGCCGCGGAGGCCAGCCAAGCGGATCTTTCCGGTCCCAGCATAAGCATCGGACGTGACCCGGATAACGATGTGGTGGTCAATAACGCTGCCGTTTCCCGCAAACATGCCAAGATCTATGTGAATGAAGTCACCGGTAGCGGAACAAGGTATTACATTAAGGACCTTGGATCCCGTAACGGGCTGTTCGTCAATGGAGAGAAGATAACTTCCCGCCAAATCTCGCCCAACGACAACATCACCCTGGGCAGTATCTGCCATTTGAATTGGCAGGATATTCAAGCAGCGCAACGCAGAAAATTCCGGCCAGCTCCACCACCGCCTCCTCCACCCCCACCCCCAACCATAATATCTGAGCCTACTCCCAAAAAAGATAACAATACCGGACTTTGGGTAGCCGGTGTTGCAGTTTTGTTTTTTATATTCATAGCCATAGTGCTTCTTGTTGGACGGCAGGGCGGAACAGAATACGAAACTCACCCTATTAAAAGGGTGTCTCTGATTCACTCATATCCAGTGAAACGGGGAGAGACTGACGATATTGCCAAGCGCCGGGCTAAGATAGAAGCCCAACGCGAGCTAATGGAAAAGACAAAAGAGTATTTTCCCAACAACAACAGTTTTTTGGAAAACTATACTATCTTCTTGATCGTAATAGAGGGGCAGACCAAGGATGACAGTCAAAATGCGATCGTAACATCACTGTATACTGAAATGAACGAGCCAGACTTCGAGGCAAAGGACTTATATCTTAATCAACATGAAGAAATCAAAGCTAAACTCGCAGAGGAACAAATGCGCCTGGACCTGGATCATGAACTGGTGGTCGAAGCTGAGCATAATCTGGAAACCTCATATGATAACTGGAGCGGTGGTATGGCCGGGTATTATGACCCAGCAGAACCCAATTCAGATTGGGAAAGTTACGATCCTGAACGAACATACCAAAAAGCCAAGAGCGTCTATGAAGAGCAGATTTCGGCCTATTTTGATGATTTGGAATCAGTGAATGAAATCAAGACAGCAGTCGCATCAATTAAAGCTGAACCCAAAACAAAAGATTCGCCTGGTTTGTTATCCAGAATTACGGGTAAAGTACGATCGCTGATCCCTGGTTTACATAGAGTTGAAGGTCCCCTTGATGTATATTTAAAGTTAACGTGGCTAAATTCCAACGAAGTACTTGATTATTACGAAACCACATATGGCAGCCGGAAACTGAAATCACAGTGGAATATAGAGATTGATGAAAAGACTGCCTCACAAATATATGATATCGTAAAAAGCCTATCTGATAAGGCTGGTTTAAAGATAGATAAAATGAATAAAACCGATTTTAATGTTGAATATATTGGATCGAATATTGCCAAGATATCTCTCAATCAAAGTGGGCAACAGAAAATCAAGGGTGTTTTTTCCCAGTCTAATTTAGAGGGTATCGGGAAAGTTAGCAACGAGTTGTTACAGCGGATGTTCCCGGACGAGAACTTCAAAGACTTTAATCCTTTATCGGATCGGGAAGAATTAAACCGTTACTTTAAGGAGAAATTTGGAGTGACTATGGACGAATGCTTGGATCAGGCAGCCGCAAATGAAGTTTACTATATGATCAAAGAGGGTGGCAAATGGAAGCGTTACCTTTGCGAAGATGATGCCGAATACAAAAAATATCAATATTGGAAAACGAAATATTACCAATTTGACAATTTAAGTAAGGGGCAATGATGTATTGTAAAGCTAAAGCTATTATTGTGGTGATCTGTGCTTTTTTTGCGGTCACCCTGCTAAGTGTACAGACAGACAACAGTAGTTTCTTTACAGCAGACAGCGATCATTCTGTCCACGAGCAGCTTATTAAGACCTTGGCAAGCCAGGTCGCTGATGCGGATCTATACTTTAAGGAAGCCTATGAGCGAATCAATCTGGATGTCCCTCTTTACCCAACCTACAATCCCCAACTGATTCAGAATGCCGAAACTCGCTATACACGTTACAGATACCTACTGGGGGTGATAAGGCCCGTTCCAAGTTCATCTATGACACCAAGAAGAATCTCATCCGGCTAAAAAGCGATTATCAGAGAGCCAATCCACTGCCCAGCATCAACTATGATATGCATTCCACCTACAATAGCCAGAACCTTTACAGGGTTGAGATAATAACAAACCGTCTAAGAGCCTATGATTATTCCATCCGTTGTGTCGATAACCTGTATAAAAACTACCAGAACAGGATTGAAAAATTGGTCAAAAAATCTCTCTGCCTAAGCAATTATATAATAAACTACAAAGTCAATATCCAAAAAAAGAATGAGAGTTACATGATAAACCAGTTTGAAGGAGCTTTAATGCAAGAGGAAAACAGGGGTATGAGGGATGCTGGAGGGATGTCCAACGCGGAATACAAGGCTCGCTCCTTCGCTCTCAATTTTCTGATTCCCTTATTTGACGCAGCTTCGAATAAAAAACCAGTTGAAACCTTGCCAGAAGCCGTAGCAAAGATACTTCAACTGTTGCCCAAACCAAAGCCGTGAGTTTATAAGAATAATATTATGGACAACACTAATCTGCTTATCCGGGACTACTTGTTTATCCGCAAACTTGGTGCAGGCGGCATGGGCGAAGTTTGGCTTGGCGAAGACACGAATTTGGAGCGCAGGGTGGCGATTAAAATCCTCAACCCTGAGTTGAGCGGTGATCCCGCTCTGGTTGCCCGTTTCAAGCAGGAAGCCAAGCTGCAGGCCAGGCTGGTCCACAAGAATATCGTCACTCTCTACAACTTCTTCACCGAACAGGAAAGATCCTACATGGTGATGGAGTTCGCTCAGGGTATCACGCTCAAGGATCTGATCCGCAGGGAGGGCAGGCTTTCCGAACAGCGGACCCTGGGTATCCTTAACCAGCTTCTGGACGCCCTTGCTTACGCGCACTCGATGGATATCATCCACCGGGACATCAAGCCTGCAAACATCATGGTTGACCCTGACAGTAACGACTTTGTGAAGATTATGGATTTTGGGATCGCCAAGGCTTTGGGCGAAGCCGGCCTCACCCAGACAGGGACACGCATGGGGACCCTTTTCTACATGAGCCCGGAGCAGATCCGTGCTGAGAAAGATATCGATTGCCGCACCGATATCTATAGTCTGGGGGTTACCCTGCATGAGATGGTCACCGGCAGGCTGCCTTATGATGCCGATTCGGAAAGCCCCTATACCATCCAGCACAATATCATTACCCAGGAGTTCATCGATCCGCGCACCGAACAACCAAACCTGTCAGAGTCTTTTTGCTCCATGCTGCACCGCATGACCGAGAAAACCAAAGAGAAACGATACGCGTCCGTGCTGGAGATCAGCCCGGGAAAAACTGAACTTGAGGGGAAAAACCCCCAAAGCACAAATGATGCAAACGCCAAGACTATTATTGGTCCTGAACAACAAAGACAGCCATCCAGCAAAAATCCCGACCCGGCAATGCCGGTAGCGGTTGACCAAGGCTTTGTGGCAGCTAAGAAATATATCCTTACAATCGTGACTGTCCTAAGCGTGTTAGACTTATTCGCTATGTTTTTACAACCTGCATTTCCGATAGTAACCAGTGGGGTTAGATTAAAATTGGGCACAATCGGATTGTTTTGGTCTGGATATTGCCTGTACTTTAAAAAACCTAAAGCTGGCTTAATAATTGTTTGGATTGCATGCATCTGGGATATTATCCTTACTTTGATACCCTACTCATCTGAATTCACTATAGTGTTTTACATTTCCAAAAATGTATTATTCTGGGTGTTGTTAAACAAGATATCCAGAAATCCTCTGATATTTGAATCCCAGATGTTAAAAGGTGTAAGGCGCTTACTCAGATTTCTCGTGATTGGCTACGCAGTCTTGTTTTTATATTTATGTGCAATATGATGTTTTACTGACCGGTACAGAAATGACGCATATACATAATAAAAGCATTTCAGAGAGGATTAGAGATACCCTGGTTTACTATTTGTCAATTAAGGAAAGATAAACTATGATCAACATTGGCTCAAAACTGCAGAATTTCGAGGTCATCAGGGAGATCGGTGCCGGGGGGATGAGCGAGGTGTATCTGGTGCGGGACAACCTGGATCGGCTCTACGCGCTCAAGATACTTACCTCGAGATTGACCGGGGATGATTCTTTCCGGGAAAGGTTCAGGCACGAAGCCAGGATCATGGCCTCGCTCAATCATCCCAACATTGTTGGCTTGCACAGCTACTTTGAGGATCAGGGCAACTATTGTCTGGTGATGGAATACCTGGAAGGCGGAAGCCTTAAGGATTTGATCAGGCGAACAGGTCCCTTGCCTGAGGCGCAGGCCCTGGGCATCTTCATGCAGATCGCTCAAGCCTTGGCTCATGCACATTCCCAGGGGATAATCCACCGCGACGTCAAACCCAGCAACATTATGATCAGCGGCGATGGAAGCTGCAAACTGGGGGATTTCGGCATTGCCCGCATGAAGGAAACGGAAGGCCTCACCCGCACAGGCTCCCGCATGGGCACTCTGATCTACATGAGCCCGGAGCAGATCAAAGACAGCAAGCATGTGGACGCCAAAACGGATGTCTATTCCCTGGGTGTGTTGCTCTACGAGATGCTGACCGGAAGAGCCCCCTATAATGAGAATGAAGACAGCGAGTATGACATTATCAACATGATCGTGCGCCAGGATCTTCCTGATCCCCGGAAATATTCACCCCGGCTCAGCAAAGAAACTCTGGAGATTTTCAAAATGGCAACCAGAAAAGATCCCGGGCGAAGGCCCGAAGCTAGGGAACTGCTTCCAAAGCGATCAGCCGCGCAGCCACATCCCAATGACAGCGAACCCAAAACTGAAATCAAACCATCGTCAGGCCTTTCACAGTCAGATGCAAATCGGGGAAAAGTATTGTCCCAACCTAAAAAGATGAGCCCGGGTTTGGCAGTTCTGATCTTGTTGGTTCTATTGACGCTCACAACTGGAATCTATTCACTTGTTGAATATGTGCTTGCCAAACAGGAGATTTATGAGGAGGAGTATCCAGAACCTGAGCCACTAACTGACCCGACTGCGGATAGCTTGAGCCACCAGACCAAAGTGTGCTCCATTCCTATGGTTTACGTGCAAGGAGGTAATTTCTACATGGGATCCAATGATGGAGGAGGCGATGAACAGCCTGTGCATCAGGTGAGAGTTTCCTCATTTTATATCGGTAAATACGAAGTCACCCAGGCACAGTGGCGTGAAGTGATGGGCGGAAATCCCTCCTTCTTCAAAGGCGATGATCTTCCCGTGGAGCAGGTAACATGGTACGATGCGGTGGATTTTTGCAACCGTTTAAGCCGGATGGAAGGCCTGACACCCTGCTACAGTGGGAGCGGTGACGACACCACCTGCGACTGGTCTGCCAACGGTTACCGTTTGCCAACTGAGGCGGAATGGGAGTATGCCGCCCGGGGCGGCAACGGCAGCCAGGGCTATACCTACTCTGGCTCCAATGATCCAGGAAATGTGGCTTGGTTTGATGAAAACTCAGGCTATGGAACCCATAGCGTAGGGGAAAAAAGAGCAAATGAACTGGGCCTTTACGACATGAGCGGCAATGTCTGGGAATGGTGCTGGGATTGGTACGATGCCAGATATTATAGTAGCTGTCCTGGTCTTGATCCCAGAGGAGTGGACTCAGACTCCGTCCGTGTGTTGCGTGGTGGCAACTGTTACGACAGTGCAGCTCGCTGCCGTGTATCGTTCCGTGACAATGTCAGCCCGTACGGCCGCGGCGACGGCGGGTTTCGTCTGGCCAGGGCTATCCCATGATTAGGCTTTTGAGTTTTGGCCTTTGGTGTTTGGCTTTTGCCCACCACAGGTGTAGAGTTGCTATGCAGAATAGTGACATAGAACTGGTTTTACATGAGATTCTCTGTGGAAAGAACCGCCTTTTTGAAGCGTTAGCAGGAACCGGACACCAGACCTATTTAAATTAGCAGGAGTAAACATATTATGAAACAGATTTCCAAAAGAGCCAAGAACATAGCGCTTTTGACCGCAGCCGGTATCATGTGCGTAATGCTGGGGACGGCAACCGCCCAAGTCTGGCCAGGTGACGGCAAGGTTACGGCGGAAATATGCCCGGCGCCGCCAAGCCTTACTTATCCGCCGCTTGCTCCCGGGAAAATTCCGTTGCCGGACACTCTACAGTATTTTTACGTTTCGCTTGATTACCGGGGCAATGCCCTGTCCACCGGCGAATTCTCGGTTAAACTGAAGTATCCGGTTTTTCGCTTTGCTGAAGAAGCTGCCCAAAGGTACGAAACCTGGCTTTTGAACCAGGTCTTCATTCTGGGTTCCAATACCGAACATGAAGAGATTCAGAAGTATAAGATTGCAAAAGACATCCCAGGTTACGCGCAGAGCTGCCTCGATTCCTGGCTGTCAGGCGAGGAAACACGTTACATGGGCTGTATCCAGGAAAGCCTGGCTGTGGAAGTGGCTTTGAATGCCAGGATTGTAACATTGAGCGTGACCCATGGCGGCTTCTGGGGAGGCGCGCATGGCGACGATTCCGTGCAGCATTATATGTTCGATGCTGACTTTAACCCAATCGATCCCTACTCTGTGTTTGAACCCAGCCAGGTTGAGCATTTCAAAAAACTGCTGATCTCAGAGTATGATCGGCAGGTGGATTCGATCAGGGACTATGACGAAGAGTACAAGCTGAATCCTGATTCCTTTGCTTTGATCCCTGAGGGGCTCGTTGCTCACTATTACGGCTGGAGCTTCGCGGAGGGCAAACCGGAGGTATCTATCGATACCAGTAAGTTTCTCAACTATCTTAAGCCAGAGTATCGTGATATGTATGCTCAACTGAACCAACCGAAGGTCGATGAAGATGAATGGTGACAGAATCGACCAATACACCGTAATCCGCCTGCTCGGCAAGGGCGGGATGAGCGAGGTTTACCTTGTGGAAGACAATCTGGGACGTCGTTACGCTCTGAAAGTGCTTTCAGCAAGACTGACTGGAGACTACTCTTTCCGGGAGCGGTTCAAGACTGAGGCCAGAATCATGGCTTCGCTCAATCATCCCAACATTGTTGGCTTACACAGCTACTTTGAAGAGCAGGGCAACTATTGCCTGGCGATGGATTACCTGGAAGGCGGAAGCCTCAAGGATCTGATCAGGCGAACGGGCCCATTACCAGAATCTCAGGCATTGGAAATCTTCTGGCAGATCGCCCAAGCCTTGGCCCATGCCCATTCACAAGGCATAATTCACCGTGATGTCAAGCCCAGTAATATCCTGATTAGCGGCAGTGGTAGCTACAAACTGGGAGATTTCGGCATTGCCCGCATGAAGGAATCCGAAGGCCTCACCCGCACAGGCTCCCGCATGGGCACTCTGATCTACATGAGCCCGGAGCAGATCAAAGACAGCAAGCATGTGGACGCCAAAACGGATGTCTATTCCCTGGGTGTGACATTCTATGAGATGCTCACCGGGCGGCCACCTTATGATGAGGCCACAGACAGCGATTACAATATAATGGACAAGATTGTGCAGCATGATCTGCCTGATCCGCGCGCTGTTCACTCTAACATCAGCAAAACCGTCATTGATCTGCTCAAACTGGCAACCTGCCGCGATCCAGACCAGCGGCCCCAGATTGATGAGTTGCTGAGTGTGACCGCTTCAGTGCCTACTCCTGAACTCCCGGGTACGATCGATCCTCATCATGATGAACCTCCACACTCCCAACCTGAGACAATGATACCGCCAGCAAGCCCAAAAAAGAAAAAGAGTGCTATAACTGGTTGGGTATGGGGATTGATGATTGTCTCAGCCTTGGTTACCATTACAATTATCAGAGACGGCTATCCATTTGTAAGTAAAACGGAGAACATGGAAGTGCCCGATGATAAACCTGTCATATTAACCGATACTGTTAAGGTGGTTTATGATTCCAATAAGAAAGAAAACCAGAAAACAGAAATTTCAAGTTTTTATGTGTATTCAAGTCTCCCACCAAACGTCGTTGAGGATGTTTTTCCGACTTGGTGCTTAGGCAATCACGAAGTGGGTGTGATTCATAAATTGGTGAATGATGATTGGATTGATGAAGAACTTATTGTGCCCATAAAAATAGTAATAAAGAAAATATCTGGACATTATGAGTTACAATCAGAGGAGAAAAAGTATAGGGTGCTTGCAACATTCTGGTTTGATGATGGAATATATGGGTATTACATAATAAAAGCAAGTTATAACCAATCAATACATACAATTTTTATCGAACCCCATAATGCCCATTGGAGCGCGTTTAACCTGATTGAAGGAGACTCATGGGAACCACCTGGAGGTTACTGTATGGTCCTAAGTCATGATGCTGAAACAGAAAAAGAATTAGGATATGCGCCTCCTTCAAGGTGACGTATGAGAAGTCGAGGTTGGTTTAACATAGTAGGAGTAATGACTGATGAATAAACACATTATTCTGAAGATAATGGTTGATGTCATACTTGGGCGCAAATGCAGCAGATTGGGCGGCAAAGTTGCGCTTATCATTGTTTTTAGCCTGCTCATCCTCGTGTCCTGTAGCTCAAAAGAGGATGATAGCCAGGCTGAAGTAGATCAACAACAGACATCCCAGCAATTGCAACTGATAGATCAGCTTGTCTGCGATACGATTATCGAACTGCCAACAGCAGCCAGAAAACCCTTCCGCTCACATTTTATTACCATGGTTCGGGTCGAGGGGGGTAGGTTTACATTCGGAAATAGCGAATACCGCTTTTTCAATAATAGGCCTTGCAAGGAGGTGGACTTGCCTGCGTTTTACATCAGCAAATATGAAGTTACCCAAGCGCTATGGAAGCAGGTAATGGATACCAATCCCTCGGAATTCAAGGGAGACAATCTGCCTGTTGAACATGTATCCTGGCTGGAAGCGGTTGAATTCTGCAACCGCCTGAGTGAGCGGGAAGGACTGGCCCCAGCTTACAGGATCAGTCCAGGCCGGGTCAGTTGCAACTTCCAGGCTGAAGGTTACCGGCTTCCCACTGAGGAGGAATGGGAGTTTGCTGCCCGGGGCGGTATCAAGAGCAAGGGTTATTACTATTCTGGTGGAAACGATTTGAACCGGGTTGCCTGGAATCTGGACAATTCAGGAGAGAAAAGCCACCCGGTGGGCCGGAGACTGCCCAACGAACTTGGCCTGCATGACATGAGCGGCAACGTCTGGGAATGGTGTTGGGACTGGTATAACGATAGCCATTCCTCCCACACCATTCGTGGAGGTTCCTGGTACAGTATGTCCAATTACTATTTTGACGAATGTATGGTCGGGGAACGATATTACTACTTCGAACCGGAAACCTGGGAAGCTGTCATTCCAGTCGGGATCAGGGTTTGCCGCAGCCAATAAGGAGAGAGAAATGATCAAGTCAAAGTCCTTCAATCCAGATTATAACGGCTCAGTTCCGCAAGCGTCTGGTACATTCAGCAAAGCGCTCCGCATATCTGCGCCGACGAGACCTGCAAATGTGTTTACAGGTATGGTTCTGATAATGTGCGTTATTGTGTTGTTATTATTTGCCTCAGCATGTGTGACAAATCGAAGCCTTGTGCAGCAAGTGGCATCGGATGCATATATACATATCAATCCGGACTCCCTGACTAACTTTCCCCAGGAGTTGTTTGGTATTTGGCTGGCTGATGATCCGGATTACGTCGAGCCCAACGGCTGGGAGGAATGGTATCGTAACATAGAGATATTGTATTGGGATGGAAATCTTCTCATTCAATACGGCAGCTTGGTGGGCGGCATAGTCTCTGCGGTTGAGTATGACGGTGAAACTTGCATCGTTGAAGTGAATACAGAATTTAACGAATACGCCAGTTACTATTTCCAGCTTCAGGGAGATAAAATGCTGGTGAAAGCGCCTGGAGTCATTGTCAATGAACCAGACAAATACAAAGCCTATCATCGCTTTGTTGTTGATTGGCCGGAAGAAGAGGACTATGACTCTCAGGATATCTGTATCAGCGCAAACATTGATCAATATGGCCGCGATACGACAACCACTGATGAAAAAGCCGTAATCCCCACAGCAGTGGTCGCAACTCAGGATTCTGCGGCAACAAATGCGATGATCGACTGGTCGGAAGCGGTCCGTTCCGTGCTGTCCGTCGAGGCTGAAAACCAGGGCTGGACTTTCCTGGATTACTCACTCTACCGGCTGCAAGTGGGTGAGGAGGGAAATCCCGATGCCTGGACTTTAGTGGCGACTCTCAATGAGCCAAACTACAGCGATCCTGCCTGGTACAGCGTGCCCTTTGGCGTTTACAAATACGCGGTAGCCAACAACTACGATAACACTTATCAGGGCCAGCCGGTGTTTTCCAACGAACTGCAGCGGCGGAACTTCTGTTACTTTGAGGATTTCAATCACTCTGGTGACGACCCCGAAGAATGGTATGCCACCCATGAAGGTTCCACCTTCGTTCCATGGGGACTGGTACAGGACGGCAATGAAAATTACTCTTACTTTGTGGGGAACCCGTTACCAGGGACTGCCAAAGAGATCCTCTACTCCTCGTCCTACAACTGCTCCCGTTACGAAAAGGTCTTTGTGAGTTTCTGGCATAAGTATGTTCACGATCCCAATTCAAAAGCCAGATTTCAGTATTCGCTCAACGGTGTTGACTGGAAGACTCTTTTAAACTTAACCTGCGCCTCGGATAGTGGGTTTAAAGCCTTTGATATTTCTGCCAGCGCAAAACATCAGCCAGATCTGTGTTTCCGCTGGATCTACATCGCCACCAGTCAGAACAACACTATTTGGAACATTGACGATTTTGCCGTTTACGGTTACACTCCTATCCCGGTTTATCTGGGTAATACATATCCACCGGACAGCAGCAAGGTAAACAGCCAAACGGTGGAACTAGGCATCAGCTACATCGATGACGACATGATAGACACCGTTGCGCCAAGCGCGATTGCTGGTTTCAAAATTGAGGCAGCTTCCTGCAACAGCGTGACCCTATCCTGGCTGCCAGTGACCGAAGAGCACTTCGCTGCCTATGAGATCTACTACGACACCCACCGGGACGTGGGGCTGGACAGCAAAAAGTGGTCTGTGCAGGAAGATGCCGCTCTTGGCAGTATCAACACCACAGGAACCACCATCAACAAGCTGGATTCCGGTGTGAACTACTGGTTCCGGATACGGGCTGTGGACCTGCATGGCAACGTAAGCGAGTTTTCCGAACAACTGCCCTGTATGTGCTCGGAACTGCCTTCCGTGACGCCGTCTGGAACGACAGAAAAACCATGAACATCAGTTACTGCTCTGCCGATGCTTACGGCATCGACCCAGTCAGCGAGCAGATCCGCTTCGACTGCAATGACTATAGCGTTTCCCAGAGGCAACATTATCACAATGAAAATGATAAAACAGCACATCCACCCTTAGGGTTTAAGGAGTTATAATGATAATCGAATCAAGTACTGTCATCCATGATTACAGGATAAAATGCTTGATCGGTTCAGGCGGTATGGGAGAGGTGTACTTGGCTGAAGAGCTGATCTTGGAACGAAAAGTGGCGATCAAGGTGCTCAACCCCCAGCTTACCAGAGACGAGCAGTTCCGGCAGCGTTTTGTCAATGAAGCTAGGATACAGGGTAGCTTGCGTCATCCCAATATAGTTGGGTTGCACAGCTTCTTTGAACAGGACGGAATCTACTATATGGTGCTTGAGTTTGCTCCAGGCCGCACACTAAAAGATTTGATCGCTGCCGAGGGTCCTCTTTCTGAAGCCCGAGCCCGCAAAATTCTGGCCCAAATTCTGGATGCCCTAGCTTATGCGCATGACAGGGATGTGATACACCGTGACATAAAGCCCTCCAACATCATGATCGACAAAGATGACAGAGTGAAAGTTATGGACTTCGGCATTGCCCGGATCATGAGCGATGGGCACCTCACCAAGACCGGGTTTAAGTTGGGAACGCTTTACTACATGAGCCCGGAGCAAATCCTAACTCCCCGCGAAGTGGACCACCGTACCGACATCTTTTCGGCGGGGATTGTGCTCTATGAGATGCTGACTGGCAGGCTTCCTTATAACACTGATACGGACAGCGATTTTGCTGTTCAGAAAGAGATCGTGGATAATAAACTTCCTGATCCCCGACAAGTTGATCCTCAGATAAGCGAACAAACAGTTCATCTACTTAACCGTATGACTAGCAAGGACAAAGATGACAGGCCCAATAGTATCCAGAATCTTGACTCTGACCATGAACTCTCACAAGGCGGATTTTATAGAACCAATAAAAATGCGTTTGTGCAGAAACAAGATGGGACAGATGTGTCAAAAGCCTTTCGTCAGTCAAAATGGAAAAAAATGAGATTCATCTCGGCAGCGTTTTTTGGTATGGTTTTACTGGCTTTTCTATTGCCTTTTTTTACAATCGAGTTCGAAAGAGGTCAAGGAATTGTGTCCGGATACAAACTGGCTCTTAAGGGGATGATATTTGTATATGAGAACAATCTGCAATCTCCAATTGAAGGAGATAATACTTATGTAAGTTCAAACAGTACCGCTAGCAACGTGTATTGCTGTCGTCTGGATACGCTGACGCTGTATGCGCTTTCTACATATTATTTAGAAAGTCCCTCATATGGAGCTCTTATTGCATTAGCTGCCGCATTGTTCGGATTGGTTGTATGTTTGTTGTTTAGGTCATCATCTTTGGTAGTTTATGTTGTTTTAATAGCATGTATTGGCATGATATCTCAAATAACATTATTGACGGGAAATATACTAGTGAGTGAACTTGGCCAAGGAGAATCCTGTTGGTCAGTTTCTATCTCGGAAGTATGTTTTGGATTCTACTTGGCACTTGCTAGCTTCTTGATGGCTGTTTTATTCGCATTTCTTAGCAGGCAAGACAAGGGCAAAAGAACAAAGACACATTAAATATGGAGCAAGTTTATGTTTAAAAAGGCAATGTTATCCTTACTGCTACTGGCTGGCATTGTTTGTCTTACCGCATTTGACTGGTCTGATTGGTATAATGGCTTTCCCTGGTCAATGAATGTATGGGAAAACCTTAAGGTTACAGATATAGGAACTCAATATATTTTGATCCACAGATGGGAAGATCTGCATATCGGAAAAAACCATTCGGTGCGATTTGAATACAAGAAAACTGGTTTTTGGGATCCATGGGTCTATATGTATGACGTTCCCTCCGATGCTTCAGGCTTCTGGCACAAATGGAAGTTCCCATCCAATGGATACTATTACATCAGATTGGCATACTACGACCGTGATTGCCCGGACGGAATAACCTTGGCGGCACAGAGAGTCAATTATAAAAAGGCTTATCGAGATCTTCTGGGTCGTGTGAATAACCCATGGAATTAACAAGCGCTGTAGCTTGCTGTAAAGCCAAACATCTCGATATAACCAACTCACTGTAAGGAAAAACAATGTATTTAGAGACTGATTCCAGGCTACAAAACTACGAGATCATCAGAAAGATAGGCGCGGGTGGAATGGGTGAAGTATATCAGGCTAGGGACATCCATCTGGACCGGCAGGTCGCGATCAAGGCTCTCAATCCCAGCCTTACACATGAAACAGACCTGCGTCTGAGATTCCAGAACGAAGCCAGGATCCAGGCCAGGCTCTACCATCCCAATATTGTCTGCCTCTTTGAATACATCGAACAGGACGATGGCAGTTATATCGTAATGGAATTTGCACCAGGAAAAACACTCAAAGACATCCTAGTCAGCTCCGGTCACCTGCCTGAAAACAGGGCGGTAAACATCCTGGCCCAGATTATGAATGCCTTAGCCTATGCCCACTCCCTAGAGGTGCTGCATAGAGACATCAAACCTTCCAACATCATGATTGGAAGCGACGATTGGGTGAAAGTTATGGATTTCGGCATTGCCAGGGTCATGGGCTCCGCGCATCTCACCGGTACAGGGCTGAAGGTGGGAACGCTTTACTACATGAGTCCTGAGCAGATCATAACACCGCGTGATGTGGATCTGAGGTCGGATATCTATTCGGCTGGAATCGTGATGTATGAGATGCTGACCGGCAGGCTGCCTTTTGGAATGGCTGATAACAGCGAATATCGCATCCAGAAAGAGATTGTGGAGAATAAGCTGCCAGATCCGCGCGTCTACAATCCCAAGATTTCGGCTTCTCTGGTTAACTTGATAATAAGGATGACTGCCAAGGATCCCAACCGCAGACCGGATGTCTCCTCCATATTAGCATCTTTGAGTTCTGGGCAAGGCAAAAGAGTCATAGGAAAACCACGCGATGCGTTGATGATGCGGCAAACAGGACCATCAGACAATCAAGCCCAGTTTAAACCTGTACAGGCTCAATACAAATCCGAGAAATATCTAGGATTGATCATCACAATCGTTGTAATGGTACTCTCTGCTATATTCATTCTTATTATGATTGCTATTGATAGATAAGGATTAAATATATCAGATTGGTATACAATCTGGAGATAAGGAGAAAAGATGGAAAAGAGCATTTGGTCATCTGAAGGAAGAATTAGCATGAAAACGTATTGGACCCGCTGGCTGATCTGTTTTGGGATCAGTTTTGTGCTGGGAGTAATCTCAGTAGCTTTGGGTGAAGTTGGTAAAGCTATTACATTCTTGCCAACTCTAATAATTGCCTGCTTCATGATTGTTCAGGGTGTTAAGAGAATGCATGATGTGAACAAGAGCGGTTGGTTTATCCTCATTCCCATCTACAACCTGATTCTTTTATTGACACCTGGAACGGCTGGTCCCAACAGGTTTGATCCTTAATCCCACATTAATGTGCTTACCTGAAGCATATTATGAGTCTATATTAAACCCTGTCCTGCTTACGCCCAAAGCTTGGGTTTGTATGCTGAGATTGATGATCGGGCTCTCTCTACCTCGAGTGGATGTTTTCACTGATGCATTACACTGGGATCTTTAAAGCTGATTCAAACAGATTATTTTGCTTGACAGTTTATAATCATTTTCAATATTAGACTATATTATTCTCAAAGGAGATTATCATGTTGGCAGTCTCGGTCGTGATTTGTCTGGTAACTTTCTTGGTGGCATTGTTTTATTTCCCCTTGGGTTCCAAGGGTGCAAGAATCAAGCGTTTGAAGTTGCAATTATTGATTATCATGATATTCAGCTTCGCTCTGAATGCCTGTTCCAGCAAAAAGATAGATCAGGAAGAAACGACTGATGTTTCAGATAATGAACCTGTGGAGGAAATCTGTTATGCTGCACCGGAGGATATGGAATAGACAGCTAATAGGGATTAAGAAACAGAGGATGAGCGAATGGAAGCTCAACAAAAAACGGAACCCGAATCAGAAGCTGCAGAAACAGAATAACCTACTGATCGCTTTGGTCTTTTGTCTAAAAGTGGCTAAACCGTGAATACCCATAGGAGATACTATCTCGCATCGTTAGGCCTGTCCAGGCGTTTGAAGGAATTTGAGTATGGTTATCTCCGTTCAGGCAAGTGGGCGCCTCCTTCATATGTTGTTTGGGATGCCACCCGCAGATGCAACCTCTCATGCCTGCATTGCGGGGCATCAAAGGAAACATATGCACGGGAACTTACCACCGAACAAGTGAAAGACTTGGTGACCCGAATAGCCAGAATGGGAAGCAGGAGTTTTGGCGTCACGGGCGGAGAACCGCTACTGAGGGAAGACCTTACGGAGATCCTGAGTTATGCTGACGAGCAGGGTTTGGTAACAACTCTGGCGACTAACGGTTTCCTGCTTGATATGCTGAAAGCGAAGGAGCTGAAACAGGCGGGATTGAGATCGATACAGATCAGTTTAGACGGCGAAGAAGCGATTCACAACCATATCCGAAACAACTCCCAAAGTTATGCCCGGGCGCTGGAGTCAGTTAAGTACTGTCAGGAAGTCCAGATTCCCTTGATAACCATTTCCTCTGTTGTCAGCAGATTTAATTACGCCAGTCTCCCTTTTTTAAAACAAATCTTATTGGATAATAAGATCAAGCACTGGAAGCTGATACCCCTAATGCCAATCGGTCGGGCAGCCAAAGACATGGCAAAAGAAGATAAAAGCCTGCTTAAGGGTCTGTTTGATTTCATTATCGCGAACAAACGCCAGATTAACATAATCTTGGGCGAGAATCTACCCTACCTTGGAAAGTATGATCGTCTGGTAAGAGACAAGCCTACTTACTGTCCCGTGGGAATTGGCACTTTATGCCTCGGGGTTGACGGTAATGTTCGCGGTTGCCCGGAAATGCCTGATACCAGTGAGTTTGTTGAAGGTAATATCCTTGATTCTGATATAGAGGAAATCTGGCAAAACAGTTTCAGCAAATACCGTAATGCGCTCCTGAAAAGTGAAGATCCCAATTGCCGTAAATGTAGATTTTGGGCAAAATGCCGGGGTGGTTGTTGGGTGATGCGACTGGGACAACTACACTGCATAAAAGAGCTGTTAAAGTGAAAAGCATCTATCTGGAGTAACGCGTGAAAAAGATAGTTTATGCGAGCCTTGTCTGCGTTTTGCTGTAAGGCGGGGGCGTGTATTTGAGCCCTGGTAAGAGTCAAGAGGCATACCGTACTCATTTTTTCCACGTGGTGAATTGGTATGAATTGTTCAAAGCAGGGGAGAAAAAATGTGCTTAGAAACTGGTTCCAGATTGCAAAACATGAACCAGACCCTGCTGCTGACAATGTGCTTCCTGTATTCCCTGAAAAGGTTTGCCTATCACTATTTGCAGGCATTTCCCAGTATCATATCCTATACTAACAAAACGTGGAGAAAGATCTACGACTTCGTCTATTACCGGCTGACACTACAGGGATCTTCGCTTCAGTTACCTGCTTTTACCTTCTAATAAAAAGTGCAGAAAGCCACTTTTCATCAGTCCACCCAATAATAGTATGAGGGTGGGTTTGGGTTCACCGGTTCAATAAAGTAATACTGCGTCGTTGGCACAGGTTGTAGTCTAAGCCTAACCACGACTGGCTTCTGTGCTGTGTTGCAATGCCAATCGCCACCCCAGGCAGAATGATGTCTGCCTCTGCGCTTGTGCTTATCTTTGATTGGGATCACTGTCCTTTGTTGTATGAGGTTAAATCCAGCTTTGCTTGCCGTCACATCCACTATGATTCCTTGGCAATCATGGTTGTGGATATAGGGAAAAAATGACTTGGGCAGTTCGATATTCATCGGGCTGACACCGTGTACAGGATGGGTACCCCAAATGGTGACATCCGCCCTGGGTGGATCGGTAACCACCAACAGCTTAACGGTGTTGCCTCTGCCCCCCAAATTGACACAGAAAAGAGCCAACCCGATCATCGCCAGAAACCACTGCTTTTTCATCTTAACCTCCATAATCTTTTCTATTCATTATACCTCATAGAGTAGAGAACACTTCAGTTTCTTTCTTTGCTGAAGATACCTGGCTTGATATCTTTTGCTCCTGGTCTTCACCAACAAAGCTAACCGCCTGCCTGAGTATGCATTATCACTTGGTTACAGTGACCTTGCTTTTGCTGTGAAGGGTCAGCGTCCGAGCTTGAGGCTCAACCCGCCGTAGAAAGCGATACCCGGTTGAGGCACATAGGCATACACCTCATACTGTTTGTCCAGGACGTTACGCACGCTGAAGTGGGGGTTGAGGCGGAAATTCTGCCAGTCGAATGACCAGGTGACGCCCATATCGAGCAGGTCATAGGAATTCAGGGGGGTGGCGAGATTGTCCGGGGTGAGCCACTGCTTTCCCGTGAAGCTGTATTTGCTCCAGAAGCCGAGGTTTTTCCAGTTCAGATCGAGGTTGAGGGCATAGCTCAGTTCCGGGGTGTACATCAGCTTGGGGGCGCGGGAAGCGGGCAGGGTGCTGAGATCGAGCGCTTTGGTGCGCAGTGCGGAAGCGCTCAACGCCAGCCACTTTGCCACTTGCAGGCTGGATTCCAGTTCCAGGTTGCGGATGCTGGCGCGGCCGATATTGAAGGGTTTCCAGACGTTGCCGTTCATCTGGATTTGCCGCCATTGGATGAGGTTTTTGATGTCGTTCTGATGCCAGGCGGCTTTCAGGCTGAGGGGGC
>Ga0302241_1000264_pt1 | contig 52455 bp, 43 predicted proteins | sample AAG_UR_Arg_MG_FD_193532 | JGI IMG/M metagenome (GOLD analysis project Ga0302241, IMG submission 193532) | Enriched activated sludge microbial communities from anaerobic digester in WTTP, New Holstein, Wisconsin, United States - AAG_UR_Arg | ecosystem: Engineered > Bioreactor > Anaerobic >... | reverse complement strand
GTCAAGGTTTGACCGAGTTCCAGGTAGCCAAGCCCCACGTCGTCCAGCAATTTCAGAATCTTGAGCAGCTTGCCGCGGCCGTGAAACAGCGCCATAGCCTCAATAACCGTCATCCTGAGTACGGCCTTGATGGAGTGCCCCTGGTAGGTTACGGACAACACCTCATCATTGAATTGATTGCCGCCGCACACCGGGCAGACCACATCAATATTTTCAAAAAACAGCATGTTGCTCTCAACAAAACCCAGACCTTCACAGTGCTCGCACCGTCCGCCCTTGGTGTTGAAGGAAAAATGTCTGGCATCCAGTCCCTGAGCCTTCGCCGCTTCAAGGGCGCCAAAGATCTTTCGGACTTCTGAATAGAGCCCGGAGTAGGTCGCGACATTGGAGCGCTTCATGCGCGTCACCGGTGTCTGTTCAACGGTGATGACTGCGTCAAAATGCGCCATGCCAGTGACCTGGTTCTCAAAATTGCCGTTTACCTCAGTGCCGCTGGCGGATTCACTATGCTTGAGAGCGGAACCATCGGCAGCATCCTGGTCTTTTAACCGGTCTTGTGCCCCAGCCGCCAGTACCTCAAAAATCAGCGTCGACTTTCCCGACCCGGAAACCCCGGTGATACTCGTGAGACAGCCCACCGGAAAATGTACATCCACATGCTTTAAATTAAAACGCGTCGCGTTCAGAACAGAAAAATAGCCCTTAGCCTTCCGCTTCGGCACCGCCAGAACGGGCATCTCCCTGTTCAAATAGCGACCGGTTACCGACATGGGCTGAGCCAGAAGCGCATCATAAGTGCCAAAGCCCACAACCTCGCCGCCCAGCTTCCCTGAACCCGGTCCCAGATCTACAATATAGTCGGCCGCCCGGATCACCTCCGGGTCGTGCTCAATGACCAGAACTGTGTTGCCAAGGTCTCTGAGGGATTTCAGGACTCTGAGAATCCCCTCCGTATCCTTGGCGTGGAGGCCTATGGTCGGCTCATCCATAATATAGATCAGCCCGGACATGGTCGAATCCAGCACTGCGGCAAGTTTGATCCGCTGCCCTTCCCCGCCGGACAAGGTCATTGTCTGACGGTCCAGGGACAGGTAGCCCAGGCCTACCTGGACGATCCGCCGGAGCTTGGTTTCAAGATCCAGGAGATAGGGCTCAACCAGCGACTTTTCGCGCTCACCGAGGCTTTCACCAAGGCGTAAGCACCATGCCCGAAGCGCTTCCAGGGATAGAGTGGAAAGTACCGGCAGCTGGGTCTCCATGACAGTCGCATTTCTGCTGAGGGAAGTGAGCTTCTCACCATGGCAATCCTCACAGGTTTCAGAGTGAAAAAAGGGCTCCAGGGCCTCCGTGAGGCCGCCCTTTTCTGAGAGCCGCCGCCAAAGGGTGGTCAAAACGCCTTCAAATCTGCCCTCCGTCACCTTCTTGGGCACCGGACGGTCGGGATACAGGTGCCGGACCTCGTCGCTCTCCGCGCCGTACAGCAGCAGCGCCAGCTGCCCGGCACTGAATGACTCGACGGGTTTAGCGCCCGTCGCCTCAAGACCATAGTAGCTGAAAGCCTTGTTCAGGGAGGCTATTTGATACTCCTTAAAAGCGTGATCCCAAAAGACCACCGCCCCCTCTTCCAGGGAAAGCGAACGGTCGATGATTTTATCTTCAGAAATCCTCAGCACCTCGCCGAGGCCATGGCATGCTTCACAAGCCCCCTCCCGGGTGTTCGCCGAGAAGTGGGACCGGGTCAGCTTGTCCATCTTATGGCCGCACTGGCTGCAGTACATGTAAATTTTGAATCCATCCTCAATCTTGACGAATTCTTCCTTGCACTCAGAAGCTTTGATCAGTGCACCGCACTCCGGGCAGGTTCTTTCGGCCAGTTTTTCGTAAACCATCCTGAGGTCAGTGTAGATATCCGTTACCGTCCCAACCGTGGAGCGGGGATTGCGGTTGTAAGCGCTTTGCGTGATCCTGACGGCGGGGGACAGGTTTGTGATGGCATCGACCTTAGGTTTCTGAATCCCCTGATAGCCTATGGCCTCCAGATACTGTCTCTGGCATTCCTGATACAGGGTCTCAATAGCCAGCGTCGACTTCCCCGACCCGGAGAGTCCTGTAAACACCACCAGCTGATTCTTGGGAATCTCAAGGGTAATGTTTTTTAAATTGGCTTCCCGGGCACCGACAATTTTAATCCAGCCATTCATTCTCAACGCCTCCCAAAACCGCCTACAAAGCCGCCAATATTACATTAAACCGCGACTTTTACATGACTTTTGCAATGACTTTCACAATGCCTTAAAAAGTGCCTTTAAAAGTGCCTTTTACAGCACCACCTACAGCGCCTCTACCTCCAGCTTGATGCCGTTGATCTCAACATCCTCATCCACTTGAATCAGCAGGCACTTGCGCCCCTGCCTGTCCACCACCTGCCGCAGCAGATCCAGGTTTTCCGGACTGATGACAATGTCCGCCGTGGTGGTTGAAATCTTCATGGACTTTTTACTGTATCCCGGCACCACATTGGCGGGCTTGAAATGCTTCGCGTCACCGACGATCTCGCTGGCGACCACATTAAAGCGCGACGTGTCAATGCCGTTGCCTTTCAAGACCTTCTCCAGGGCAGCGAGCTCGACCACGGGCACCTCTTCCTCAGCCTGCTCCAGAATGGCTAGATCCACAGTCTCATAGATATTTTTCACGACCTCTGCCTTAGCCTTGTCGCCGACCATGGCCTTAATGAGAGTGTCGAACTGCTCTTTTTCCTCTTTCGCAGTGCGGGTATAACCCGCGTCCAGCACGAAATCGATCAGGCCCGCGTTTAACTGGTCCGCCTTTGAGGTGCTGTAAAGCACCTTGTTGACGTCCACGGCATCATCCGTGATCGACGGAAACATAAAGCCCTCAAGGGGCGCGTTCAGGTTCAGGACGGCATTCAGATCGTGGTTCACCGTGAATCGCCTGTCTCTGTAATCAAAGCGCACCGACTTCTCGCCGCTCTCAATCTTATTGATGCTGCACAGGATGAACTTCATCTTATAATCCGTGTCCGCTGCGCCGCTGTAATCCTCCTCTCCAAAAGGCGTGTCCTTCCTGGAGGGCTTCAGGTACTCTGCCTTGATGAAGTTGGCCACCAGGTCTCCTTCGTAGACTGCGCTTCCCACGATTTTCTCCATAATCTGAACCGCCTTGGCCTCGAAGCCTGCCATAGTATCGTCCAGCAGCATGTCATACAGAAATCTTTGTCCCAGGGACTCCGCTGCCGGAACCGGATTGAAAGGCAGCTCGAAGAGCTTCACGTCCATGGCCCCCGTCAGCAGCTTTTTAAAGTTCGAAAAATATAAGTCTTGCTCGGCCTCGTCACAAGCGGTAAACATTCCGGCTTCGTGGTAGATAATGTCCTTGGATTCCCCCATGGCGAACACGCGGCCGAGATGGGAAATGGTCACTTTGCCATCCTCTTTGAGCTGTCGTTTGAATGCGGCTATGTCTTTTTTATTCATGTTGTCCCTCCACTGGTTGAATCTTGCTCAACTAATAATATACCACAATTTGGGGCGGCTGAGACATCCGGGAATTGGAAGGGGGACGCTTCAGCCCTTGGCCTTTTGAACCCCGCCGTCATGTTTAAAACCCAAAAAAGAAATTTAGCCGATGGTGGTTAGTCCCAACACCATCGGCTAAAAAGCTCTTATTATTCATCTGAAAACCGGTACCCCACGCCCACCTCAGTCATGATAAACCGGTGCTTGGCGGAGTCCTTCTCAATCTTGCGGCGCAAATTGGCCATAAACACGCGCACACTCTTGGTGTCGCTCTCATTCTCGTAGCCCCAGATCTTCTTGACAATGTAATTGTGGGTCAGCACCTTGCCGCGGTTCGCGATCAAGAGCAGCAGGAGCTTGTATTCAATGGGGGTCAGGTGGATTTCCTGGCCATCGATCATAACCTGGCGCTTTTCGAAGTCCACGTGAAGATAGTCGCAGTCAAATTCCGTCTCCTGGGACGGTGCAGTCCCTGCGGACAAATACCGCTCCGCGACGCGGATGCGGGCCATGAGCTCACCCATGTGAAAGGGCTTTGAAATATAGTCGTTGGCGCCTGAATCCAGGGCTTCGATTTTTTCAAGCTCCTGTCCCCGGGCGGAGACCACCAGAATGGGAATTTCGGAAAATTCGCGAAGGGCCTTGATGATCTCGAGGCCGTCCTGGTCCGGCAGCCCCAGGTCCAGGAGAATCAAGTCCGGCCTATGGGAAGAAAACAAAAACAGCCCCTCCGCCGCGGTCGAGGAGACGAACACTTCATAGTTGCTCTTCATGAGCGATACCGCAATGAAATTGGAAATGTACTGATCATCCTCAATAATGAGGATCTTGATTCTATCCACCACGGATCATGCCCCCAATGACTGATCTTCGAACTGTCACCCCAATAATAACTGTTTTTCCAACTACTTCCCTCTTACGACTACTCCTCCAGCGGCAAAGTGAACATGAGGCGCGTCCCCTTTGGCCAGTTGGCCTCAGCGCAAATATTGCCGCCATGGGCTTCAACAATCGCTTTACAAATGGTCAGTCCCAGGCCAATGCCGCGCTTGCCGTCTGTCACACCCTGGTCCAGCGTCACGAACTTGTCAAATAATTTGTCCTTGATATTGCTGTCAATGCCATTGCCAGTATCCGACACCACCACTTTGATCACCTTCCTGCCCTCAAAGACCTCCAGTGCAATCTCGCTGTCAGGCGGGGTGTGACGAATGGCGTTTTCGAGCAGGTTGATCAGTACCTGGACAATCAGCTTTCCATCCATAGGGACCATGACGACCTTCTCCGGCAGGTGCACGTTGAACTTGCGGCCTTTGATGTGACGTTCCACGTGAGAGATGGCTTCACTGACGACGTCATCAATGATTTCACCGTTTTTCTTCAGGACGAGCTTTGACTCATTGATTCTGGTCATGTTGAGGATGTTCTCAACCAGGTTGGTCAGCCAGAGAATTTCCTCGCTGAGATCCAGCGCCAATTTTTTTCGTTCCTCATCTGTCAGCTTTTCGTAATTGTCCGCCAGCAGATTCCCGGCGCCCAGCAGCGCAGTCAAAGGACTCCTCAGATCGTGGGCGACGGACCTCAGCAGCGTTGCCCTGAGCTGCTCCCGTTCCATGGCCAGCTTGATGTTTTCCTGTTCATTGTAGAGATTTTCCCTGTCCAGGGCAATCCCAAGCTGGGTCGCGACAGAACTGGCGATCAATTCATTTTGCTTGTCCATAATCTCCTCAGCGTTGAAGATTTGGATCACGCCAAGGTTGCCTGCGGCACTCTGGATGGGAAAGGTATGGGAGGGGATTCTGTATCCGTTTGCTGCCTCAGGATAAATGACCCCATTCCGGTCCAATTTAACGACAGACGCGCACCCCAAAAACTCCTCTATAAAGGAAAGACTCCGCATGACAATGTTTTTTTCCCCACTGACGAGCAGAAAGCCTGCTGCGATCTGGTACAGGATCATGGAGGTTCTTTCGTTCTTCTCTGCAATCAAAATCTGCTTTTGAAGTCTGGAGGTCATAGTCCCCGAGACTATGGCCGTAATCAGAAAAAATGCGAGCAATATAATATCTGTTGTGTGATACATGACGAAGGTAAAACGCGGTTCCGTAAAAAAATAGTTAAATGCCAAAAGACTGGCAAAAGAATTGAATATACCCCAAACAAAACTGCTGGTCACGGTACTAGAGAACAGAACCCCGAGCAAATACACCATGATGATGCTTTCTTTGCTGATGCCAAGATAGCTCATTCCCAGCGACACCAGGGTAGCGATTATAAACACCAATAGTGTTTTCAGCGCACAGGTTAAAGTTTTTTGCTGACTTGCTGCGATCATGTGATCACTCCCATAGCACTAGTATATAGGTTCCTTCTAAGTCTGTCCAAGCCCTGTTACAATATTCATCAGCACCGGATCCCGGTCCCCCGTCACGATCCAGTCCACGCCTTGTTCTTTGAAAACGCTTTGGTAGACGTATTTACTGCAGCTGGCGATCGTCTCCACATTCGGCTTTATTCGCTTCGCGCGATGACACAATAATAAATTGTCCAGATCACTGTCAGAAATGGCCACCACGTGGGTGAACGGCATCAAATCCTGAACATTGCCATTAGTGGTTTCCACGTGGGCGATCCCCTGCTGGTCCAGCTCCTCCAGGATCGTCCTGATGGCCTCCTCATGTCCGACCTCGTCACTGTAGATCAGGACGGTTGCCCGCCTGACTTTTTCAATGTGATCGACTACGACAATATCCTCCAGCGCGACATCCAGCCGCTTCATAACGCGATACCCCAACACACCTATACCCAGCATCGCCATGATGATGATCACATCCAGCATACACTCACCCTCTGCTCTATGATTTCTAACTTCATCATAGATCACCCTGCATTAACATAGTGTTAAGATGCCTGTACAGGTGTTAATTTTGTGCAAAGATGTCAAGGACAAAAATTATGCCGATGGTCGTGTAAAAAAACCATCGGCAAAAAATTTAAATGTTGCTTGGATTACCAAATGAAATATGCTATAATTAATTTATAATTGTACTGAATACATATTTGTTTATTTCGGTACAGCAAATCAACCTTATGGAGGAATCTCAAAATGGCAGAAAGCAAAACACTCAACAATCTCATGGAAGCCTTCGCTGGCGAGTCCCAAGCGAACAGAAAGTACCTTTCCTACTCAAAGAAAGCGGAAGCAGACGGCAAAATCAACGCTGCCAAGCTTTTTAAAGCCGCTTCTGACGCTGAAACACTCCACGCCCTCAAGCATTTTGAAGTCGCCGGCAAAATTGGAACGACTGTCGACAACCTGAAGGATGCCGTCGCCGGTGAAACCCATGAGTATCAAAACATGTACCCTGATTTCATCAAAGAAGCTGAAGCTGAAGGCAACAAGGCAGCTCTCCTTTCCTTCATGTATGCCATGAAAGCGGAAGAAGTCCATGCGAGACTCTATCAGGAAGCCCTCGAAAATCTCGATGAAGCAGAAGAGATCTTCTACTACCTCTGCCCGATCTGCGGCAACATTGAAAAGTTCATTCCTGAAAAGTGCAGCATTTGCAACGTTCCGGGAGATAAATTCATTAAATACTAAGCAGAAAGCGGATTAGGTTGTACACAATTTAAATTGTTTCTAGATGCATGTGAGCCGAAGGTTGTTGTATACACGACCTTCGGCTTTTTTATATTACAGTTACATTACCGTCCGCTCCACCAAACCCTCGAATCGCGTCCAGAAAAATATGGCCATAGGTTTCAAACTTCTTCTCGCCCACGCCTTTGACCTCGAGCATCTCTTCTTTGGTTTGCGGTCTCAGCGCAGCCATGTCGGCCAAAGTCGCGTTTCCAAAAATGATGTAGGCGGGGAGACTCTTTTCATCGGCAAGGCGCTTTCTTAAGGCGGCCAGGTGATCGTAAAGGTCACCGGCTGCCTCTGTCAGAGCAGGCGTCCCAGCATCGGACCCTTTTCCCCTGCCCTTGGGCTTTTCTTTCTTGCTCACAGTGCTCGCGTCCAGTCGGTCCTGCCGCACAAAGAACTGCGTTTCTCCCTTCAGGAGCTGCTTGGAAGTCGGTGACAGCGCCAGGAGGGGGTACTCACCCCCGGAAGTCTGAAGGTAGCCTTGGGCCAGGAGGTGCATGATGATTTCCTTGATCAGGTTCTCCGAGCTCTCGCCCATGATGCCGTAAGTCGACTGCTTGTCCAGCTGCCAGTCCAGGATTTTCTTGTCCTTCGACCCCCTCAGGACCTTGATGATAGTGCCGGACCCAAAGCGCTGGTTGGTTCTGAAAATGCAGGACAGGATTTTTTGGGCTTCCAGAGTCATGTCGACCATTTTGGATTCGTTCAGGCAGTTGCCGCACTTGGCGCAGGTTTCCCGCTCAGGTGTCTCGCCAAAATACTTCAGAATTTCGCCCCTGAGGCATTCATGGGTGTGACAATAGTTCACCAAGGTCTGCAGATTTTCATGCATCATGGTCTCTCGTTCCGCCTCCGACACGGATGCGGATGCGGATAGGACATCCATTTCAAACTCGCCTGCGGCATCTGCCAGCCCCAGGCTCCCCGACAAGCCCCCAGCGCCAGGCGAATCCGCCGACGCCATCAGCAGCTTCTGCCTCACAACGTCTGCCGGAGAGTACATCAGGATGCAGTCGCTGTCCTCGCCGTCTCTGCCCGCGCGGCCGGCCTCCTGGTAGTAGGCCTCCATGTTCTTAGGCATGTTGTAATGGATAACAAAGCGCACATCCGGTTTGTCGATCCCCATCCCAAAGGCATTGGTCGCCACTATGATCTTTGTCCGGTCAAACATGAAATTTTCCTGAACGCTTTTTCGCTGAGCGCTCTCATAGCCCGCATGGTAAGCCTCTACCGGGTAGCCCTGATCTTTCAGCGCTTTGGTCAGGCTGTCCACCGTCTTTCGCGTGGCGCAGAAGATGATGCCGGACGCGTTAAACCGCTGCTCTTTACCCTTTCCATGAGCGCCGCGGGATGACCGGGACGGATGTGTTGTTTGAATCGCGCCCGACGCATCAGGCGCCTCGTCCTCATACCGCTTCAGGTAATCCGCCACAAATTTCAGCTTGTTTTGGGGTTTGGCGACACTGTAAAAGAGATTGGGCCGGTCAAACCCGGTCGCAACCTCAAAGGGCGCACGCAGCGCCAGAAGCGTTTTGATCTCTTCCTTCACGAACTGCGTTGCCGTCGCCGTAAACGCCGCCACGCAGGGTCTTGTAGGGAGCCTGTCTATAAACTTGGGGATTTCCTTGTAGCTCGGCCTGAAATCGTGGCCCCACTGGCTGATGCAGTGGGCTTCATCCACTGCAATCAGACTGATGCTGATATTCTTCGCAATCTCGACGAACTCCCAGGTGTTCAGTCGCTCCGGTGCCACATAAGCGAGCTTGAAGACACCCTTCTCGAGGTCCCGCAGCCGCGCTGACAGCTCAGCGCCCGTGAGGGAGCTGTTGATATAGGTACAGGACACGCCGTTTTCCACGAGCCCGTCCACTTGGTCCTTCATGAGTGAGATCAGCGGCGAGACCACAATGGCCGTCCCTTCTTTTAATAGCGCCGGCAGCTGATAACAAAGGGACTTTCCCCCGCCAGTCGGCATAATCCCGAGCACGTCCCGTCCCGCAAGGATTTGATCGATCAACTGCTCTTGCCCGGTGCGGAAGCTGGTGTAGCCAAAGTGCTTTTTTAAGATTGAAAGTTTGTCCATGGGAGCCCTCTTCGAGTGATTGGATTTTGTCGTCCGCTCCATTATATCGTATTTTGCGGGACTTCACACCCGCCGCTTCAAAGACAAAAAATTTTAGCCTATGGTCGCGGGATCCCACAACCATCGGCTAATAACTGTTCTTTATTTTGAGCCTTTTAGAGGGACGAAGCCTCAGCATGCTTCTTGAAATTGTCGAGAATGGCCTGCCAGCCGCCGCGCTGAAGCTCCAGGCTGTTCTCAGCTTCCGCCTCGAAAGTCTCGACCACCTTTGTGGCCGTGCCCAGGTCTATGAAGTCCACCGTCACAGCCCGGTCGCCTATGGTATAAGCGAGATGTCGATGCGCCTCAACAGCGGTGAAGGTGCCCTCAAAGTCAAAGCCAAAAGAGCCGTTCTTGGCGGCCATCCGGTAATTGAAGCTGCCGCCGGGCTCAAGGGTATTTGTGGCGGTCGGGCAATGCCAATCCTCCGAAGCGAAGTTCCAGTGGATCACGTGGGCCGGATTCGTAAAGCATGTCCAAACCCAGGCCACAGGACGTTCGACAGTTGTCTCAACTGTGATCAAAGGTTTTGCTTTTTGTGTGGCTCCGTAATTATTTGTCATTCTTGCACCAGCTTTCTATTGGAATATGTAGTGAGTTGGTGAAGTAAAGAAAGCCGAACTGATAACCGTTATCATTTATTAACATTATACCCCCTGCTGTTCGGGATACACAGATTTGTTGGGGGGGAGACTACACGAAAGAATGCGGGATTTATAGGAGTCCGCTGAAGACACCCGCTGCTGCATTATATTTTCAATCTTGCGTGGATGAAGGCAGAGTGAAGAAGGCGGTGTCAGACACCACCTTCCACCCTTTATATTACAATTTTCCGCATAAAGAAAAGCCAAGGCACTTACACCTTGGCTTTTGATCTGCATTTTTACTCGATTATCTGTTCGCTTCGTACTGCTGAAGCAGCTTGACGAACAGCTCAGGAATCTTCGCCATTTTCTCCGGCGTTTCAACAAAGGAGATGCGGAATTGGGTCTTTCCTGGGTTCTCTTTGCCGGCTTTCGTCTCGTAGAAGCCCTTCATTGGAGCGACGAGCAGCGTAGTTTGGACGCCGTCAAGGTCGACGGAGCCTTCCTGAGCACAGTAAAGGACGAACTCAGTAGAGTCAAAACCAGGCTTGACGACATTGCGGACGTCGATGACAGAGTAAATGGATGCGTCCGGGCTGGAAACGATGAGCTTAGGCTCCAGCTCTTTCAGGCCGTTGTAGACCTTGACGATCTGCTCTTTGTAGTACTCTCTGATCTCTTTGGTCCAAGCCGCGATGCCCTCTTTAGTTTCGTGAGCGAGCGCGCCAAAGATGTACTGGCCAATGACGTTAGCGCAGAGGTTCGCCGTGTACTCCGCAACCGAGCGGTCGTGGAACTCCGCGTTGTCCGTAATGACCGCGCCTATTCTCAGGCCGCAGGCATTCCAAACTTTTGACGCTGTATCGATGCTGATTCTTCTGCCTTCGATGCCAGGAACGTCAGCGTCGCTGAGGCCCCATACGCTGACGAGTGGAGCGCCTACTTCATAGTAAAGCTCGCGATACGCCTCGTCACTGATCATCCACATGTTGTATTTGACGCAGAGCGTTGCAAGATCTTTGAGCATGTCATAAGTGTAGAACTGGCCGGTCGGGTTGTCGTAAGGGATGACAAGCAGCGCGCCAGGGTTGTATTCTTTGATAGCCTCTTCGATTTCATTCATGGAAGGCAGGTTGAATTTACCGTCTTCACCCAATTGGCGTGTGACAGAGACCGTTTTGCGGCCAATTCTCTCGCCGAATGAAATGTAGTTTGTGTAAGCAGGGTCGATCATCATGAGCGGCTTTTCATCCGTGCCAGCAGGACCGCAGACGCCGACGAGAAGGAGCTCCATACCGGAGGATCCGCCGTCCGTAACTTGAACCATCAATTTGCTGGTGTCAAAACCTTCACATTTTAAAATGTTTTTGAAAGCTTCCTGACACTCAACGGTACCAACAGTTGTGGAGTATCTGACAATGCCTTTCGCGAATGGGCTTTCAGGTGCGCCAAGGTTGAAGAGTCTCTTTTGCATAGCAGGGTTAGTAGGTAGTGACACGTTGCCAATGCCAACGTTGATGACAGCTTCAGGCTTCACCTTCCGCTCCTCGTATTTCATTTGTGCCAATCTGACTGCAGATGGCTTTCTAGATTGGAAATGCGCTGAAACAACTGGCTTATTCATAATCCATCTCCCCTGAAAAAATAGTTTTATGACAAAACATTGCTTTCTCTGTATGGACATACAATCCCCAATATGCCCGTTATTATTCTATCACTTTCAAATAAGAAACTCACGCATTTTTTGAGATTTTATAAAATGTTGCTCGCGATTCAAAATGCTGAATTTTCTTTATTTTCAGTGAGTTTAAAGAACTTTTTTTACTGATGTTCAACCCAGCCCGCACCAACGTCCTAGGCCATGCCCGCGTTGAAAATGACTTTGTGAAACTGGGTGTCAGACACCAAGTTTCACTTTTCTTCGCGATGCGTGGGAATTGAAACCATCGGCAAAAGCATAAAAAACGTCATTTTTTTGTCAATTAAAATAAAAACCTTGCATCTCACGTCGCTTGTGCTATACTAAGTTGAACGCTTGCCCAGCGTGGCTGATCTCCTTTGGAGGTCAGCCGTTTTTATTTTTTGCGAATTTGAATATTGGTGACGCGGACAACTTTCACTTTGGTGACGCGGACAACTTTCAACTTGGGGACGCGAACGGTAACACAAATGCAACATTTCGTAGGCTTGGAGGTCTCATTCACATTCACCCAATGCCCAAAAAAGACTTCAGCCGATGGTCGAAATATCAAACGACTATCGGCTAAAATCACGAGTTTCTTATCACCCTCGTCCTGAGTCACTCATTTTTCAAACGCTTGATTCCTGCCAAAGACTGTCCTCAGCTCCAAGGCCTTGAAAAAGCGGCATCGCCTCAATCCGGTCAAACGCTTCTTTCGTCCACTCAACGCTGACGGTCATAGCTAGTCTGACGTATCCTTCTCCGCAGCCGCCAAATGCATTCCCCGGAAGGACAAGCACATGAGCCTCCTCCAGAATTCGCTGGGCCACTTCTTCGGAAGACAGCCCTGTCGCCTTGATATTTACAAACAGGTACAGGCTTCCCCGAGGCGGCAGGACCGACATGCCTGGAATTTGACAGATCCGCTCGTAGGCATAGCGGATGCGCTTTTGGTATTCCGCGATCATAGGCGGCTGTATGGATTCCCGAAGCCTGAGGGCGTGCAGCGCCGCGCGCTGAGACACAGAGGGCGCCGTGAACACGTTGTTCTCATTGATGTCCTTGATGGTCTGCACAATATAATCCGGCGCAATTACGTAGCCAATCCGCCAGCCCGTCATGGCATAATCCTTAGAGAAGCTGCCGATGGTTATGGTTCGCTCCCTCATGCCCTCAAGGGTCGCCATAGGGATAAATGGCGCCTCATAGCTGAACTTGGTATAGATATCATCCGCAATAATCAGCAGATCGTGGGCCATTGCGATCTCCGCAATCGCAGTCATGGTCTCGCTGCTGAAGCAAGTGCCGGTCGGATTATTGGGCGTATTGATGACAATGGCCTTTGTTCGGTTGGTAATAAGCGCCCGAAGTCTTTCCGGATCTACCTGGAAATTCTCATTCTCATAAGTCTCAAGTACGACAGGAATGCCACGCGCCAGACGGATCTGCTGAGGATACGGGGTAAAATACGGTTCATGGATAATGACTTCATCACCATCATCCAAAATGGCCTCCAGTGCAAGCCACATGGCATGACAGCCACTGGTGGTGATCATGCACTCTTCAATTTTAACCGGAAACTGATATTCATCTAAGAAGTAGCTGCAAATCTCGCGTCTGAGCTCTCGGTCGCCAAAAAAATCCGTATAGTGGGTATGCCCGTTCAAGGCATCTTCAAAAGCGGCTTTGATGACCCTTTCATCCGTTGTGATATCCGGATCCCCGAGGCTGAAGTTGATGACGTCGTCATATTCTGCCAAATGGCTGCTGCTCTCTCCCATTGCCGTAGCAATGCTGTTCCAGTACCTCTTTGAAATAAATCGATGCTTCATAGCTATACCTCCATTCTGAAACGTCGTTTCATATCACATTGTTTAAAAAAATCAAGTGTTGCCACCTGATTTTCAATTTTGCATTTTGCATTCTGGGTGCAGACCGGCTCTGGCGCTAAAGCGCCCGACCAACGATTTGACTAATAGACGAGGTTAGCGATGAAGACGACAACCGGCAAAGTGATCAGAGTTCTTTCGAGGAAAATGACCACAAGTTCCTTGAAAGAAAGCGGAATATCGGAGCGAAGAATGACCGCGCCGGTCTCCGTCATGTATATGAGCTGTGTGAAGGAGATCGCGCCTATAATGAAGCGGGTGACTTCAAACTCCAGGTTGGCGACAAGGATCGCCGGCAGGAACATGTCCGCAAAACCGACGACAAGCGCAGGTGCCGCCTCGACCGCGCCAGGAACGTTGAGGGCCTGAAGAATCAGGATGAAAGGATAAGACGCCCAGGTAAAGATTGGAGTGTACTCCGTCACGATCAAAGCAATGGTACCCCATGCCATAACGAGAGGCATCAGGCCAACGTAGACGTCAACCACCGTGCGGATGCCGTCTGCAGCCAGGTAATGCGGCGCTCTGGCTGCTTTGGCCCGCATGATTCCCTGCTCAATAGCGTATTGATGCAGCGTTCTGCCCTCAGGCACTTCTTCCTGGATTCTGCTGGTTGAAGTCGGATGATAGTCGGATTTTTTAGAACGCAGTGGGTAGATTCTTGGCAGAATAAGCGCCGCCACCAGGGATGCTGCGCAGATCGCGCCGTAAAACTGCAGGAAGACGTGAGAAAGCTTGAGAAAATCCGCGACAACTACCGCGAACGGCAGGGATACCAGCGAGAAGCAGACAGCAATAATGGAGGCTTCCTTGGTGGTATAGTAGCCGGCTTGGTATTGCTTGTTTGTGATGACGACGCCAACCGGGCCGCTGCCAATCCAGGATGCGACTGCATCAATAGCCGAGCGGCCGGGGACAAGGAACAGCGGTCTCATGAATTTTCTGATCAAGGTTCCAAAGTAGTCCATGCTGCCAAAATCCATCAACAGCGGTAACAGAAATCCTGAGAAGAAGAACCAGGTTGCCAGGGTTGGCATCAGATCGAAGAGAATGGTACCGCCGGTAGCTCTGGAAGTGATGGCAACCGGACCAATTTCATAATATGTAAGTACAACAAAGATGGCGCCAAGGATCCTGGAGATTGTCCAGAAACGCGTCGGCATAAGGAGCTTTCGCCAAAATTCATTTTCTGTGACAAATGCAGGTTTGAGAGCCAGCGCTAGGACTGTCAGGACCGCAGAGACTGCGACGACAAGCGTCATGAATCCCGGGAGGTATTGGCCCCAGTTGCCTTTGAACCAGTCCGCCATGACGCCGACTCCAATGGTGAAGTTGTCGCCATAAGGCAGCGGGATGACGAAGAGAATCAGACCAATAATCGATGGAATCAGAAACTTTAGGAATAAGGACGTAGAATAAGTGATTGGTACTTTGTTAGTGTTTATGGACACGTTTTCATTTTCCATAATGCGACCTCCTTATTATGTTGAAACGTCGTTTCATAATGAAGATACCATTAAAATCTATCTTAGTAAAGTGTTTTTATAAAATAGTCTGTCTATTTTGAACACGTCTTTTACTCTTGCAAGATCAAGTACATTGGCACGTGGTCGAGTGCTGCTGGGACCATCGGCTAAATCACTGCTTCAAAAGAAAAAATCCACTTGCGTGTTGACGCAAATGGACTTGTATTGTCTCTGGCTTTAACTGTCATTCCAGGTACTTTGTCATTTCCGTTAAAACCTTGGAGGCACTGCTGATCTTGGCTTTCAAAGTATCCATCCCCTTATATTTCAGCCTGCTGTAGGGACCGGAAATGCTGATTGCCGCTATGATATTGTCCTTGCTATTGAATATGGGAGCAGCGATGCAAGCCAAGCCGTACTCGTATTCCTCAAGGTCGTAAGCGATGTTTTCCTTCAATATGCCTTCACGAAGGGCGAGGAAATCTTTAAGCGTCTTCTTTGTGTGGATGGTCTCAATGGTCGCGTCGAGCGTCGTAAAATAGGCTTCCAGCTGAGGGTCCGCCATGTGCGCCAGATACAGCTTGCCCATGGAGGAGCAGTAAAGCGGCGATATGGGCACCAGCTTCGACACAAGTGTTGAAGACTCCCCTTCATAACCGAGCATGTTGAGAATATTGTCCCCGTACTTAATGCCAAGGTTGACCGACTCCCCTACCTCAGCCGACAATTTCGACAGCACTGGCGACGCGATCTGGTTGAGATCAAAGTTCTTGCGGGCCTTGTTTCCAAGCTGGACCAGAAGCCTCCCGAGGGAATACTTCTCGTCATCATACTTTTCCACCGCGCCTACCTGGTGCAGGGTGCTCAGAATCCTGTAAGCGTTGGCTTTGGGGAGCTCCAGGTCTCTTGAGATCTGAGAGACACCAACGTGCTTTTCGTGCTCAAAGATATATTTTAAGATGTCAAACGCGCGCTCAATCATGACGATGCTGTTGCTGCTGTTGTCCATGGCGTCCTCCCAAAGGAAGTGATATGATGTTTCAGTTTATTATACCGCAGTTTGGGATGGAGGGCAATGGAAGGTGTCGGGGAGAAAAGGTTGGGGACGCGGACGGGTTTTGAGTTGGTGACGCGGACAACTTCTGAGTTGGTGACTGACACTCAATTCAATTTGGTGCCAGAGCTTTGTAATATTTCTGTAATATTACTCCAAAAACAAAAGAGCCAAGACCATTTCTGTTATATGGTCTTGGCTCTTCACCTTGAAATCCACTTAATACAACTGATTAATACAGCTGCTCCATATTAAAGCCATAGCACCTGACATAAAACTTCATCAGATCTTCAAGTGCCATGACAGGAACCGGTCCGACCAACTCCGTATCTGCAATGAGAATGCCTCGGCTATCCGCCTCTGACTTAATTGTCTCGAAGACTCTGTGAATTGGCGTTTTCTGGTATTGTGTCAGATTCATGGAAATCTGAACCATCTTCTTGTCCGGGATCTCAAGTGCGATTGCTCTGACGTTCTGATAGCCGCCAGTCGCCGCGCGAACAGCTTTAACAATCTGTTTTCCAGCCGCGAGGTCGTCCGTGCGCAGGTTGACGTTAAAGGCTATGAGTGGGAATCTGACGCCCGTCACCGTTGCGCCGCTTTTCGGAACAAATTCAAACGGCCCCTCGTCCGGTCTCCATTCTTCTTTCGTCATTTTTTCTTTGAAGGACTCATATTCACCCTTGCGAATGTCCACCAGGCTCTTTCTCTCCGGACGCGTCGCCGCATCCTCGTAGTAATAGACCGGTACACCTATTCCACCCAAGAATTTGCCAAAAGCTTTCGCCACTTCGAGAGCCTCTTCCTGGCTGACATTTCTGGCTGGAATAAACGGAACGACATCCACTGCGCCCATTCTAGGATGAGCACCGGTATGCACTGTCATGTCGATCAGTTCTACCGCCTTTTGCGTCAAACGCTTTGTCCCCTCCAGGACTTCTGCTGGCTCACCACTATAGGTGAAAACAGTCCTATTGTGATCCTTGTCCGAATTAACTTCAAGTATGCGAACCGAAGCGTTTGAAATTAAAGCTTCTTTGATTTGCGCGATTTTTTCTAAGTCTCTGCCTTCACTGACATTGACCTCTGCCAATAATACTTTCATTCAGTTACCCCTCCGATGAATTATATTCGATAAGCCTTCATTTGACCTTGAAGATGTCTATTTAAAGAAGTTCATAAACCAGACTATGTTTGGAATGTGAATAATATCGACCAGGAATGCACCTACCAACGGCACAATGAGAAATGCCTTAGAAGAAGGACCATATTTTTCTGTGACTGAACCCATGTTTGCAATTGCGTTAGGTGTCGCGCCGAGACCGTGGCCAAGCATGCCGGAAACCATGATAGCAGCGTCAAAGTCTTTGCCAACAAGTCTGAAGACAATAAAGACAGCGAAAAGTACAATAAACACGACTTGTGCAGCAAGAATGATGAACATTGGACCTGCAAGACCTGCCAACTCCCAAAGTTTCAAGGACATCAGCGCCATGGACAGAAAGATTCCGAGTGATACGTCTCCAAATAAATCGATAATTTTGAAGTTGAATTTAAAAAGTTTGATTTTGTCATTGAGGTTTCTTAATATAACTGCGACGAACATGGCACCAACATAACCTGGCAGGATCAGATCACCCATCATGGAAGACAAGAAGCGGCTGGCAACTGAACCTATAACCATAACCACTGTCAGGATAGCAAGATGGTACATGACACTGTGGTAGTTGATCTCCGTGCTGTCGCTTGTGCCAAGTGCCTCGTCTACCGTGCCATACTTTGCAAAAGTCGGTTTAAGATCATGCTTTAGAATCAAAAATCTTGCAACCGGCCCACCCAGAAGACTTCCGGAAATCAGACCAAAAGTTGCAGCTGCCATACCTACTGTCAGTGAGCCAGTTATCCCCATAACCGATTCAGCCGTTTCACCGAATGCCGCAGCACCACCGTGACCACCCGCCATGGAGACCGCACCAGACATTATGCCCAGTATAGGGTTGATGCCTGTAAGCTTGGCTACTGCAACACCAATGACGTTTTGTGAAATTGACAGAACGCCAGCGGACAGCCAATATACAATTAATACAATACCGCCCTTTTTAAGAAGTGCCAAACTGCCGCCAAGTCCAACTGTCGTAAAGAAGGCAATCATTAACGGGGATTGAAGTACAGTATCCATTTTGAACTGAATCAAGTCACTTTGTCTGAGAACAAGCGCAAGAACGGAAAAAATAAGTCCACCTATGACTGGTGCGGGAATGCAAAATTTGTTGAGGAACGACACGCGCTGACGGATCGCATAACCCATCATCAGAAGAATAATTGCCAGAGCCAGAGTTCCGATCAGATCGAATGATAATGTTGAGACGCCTTCAATGAGTTCAAATTTCATTAAAATCCTCCTTCTCCTTTGTGATGTAAGTCTATATTGCAATAACAATGCCAACTTTGTAGGCCCTTGAAAACACTGCATCCCTGTCCACAATAAAAGCCTCACATCAAAAAAACCGGCAAAATTATCCCACTTTTCGGATAATTTTGCCGGTTCTCGACAGAGAAGAACTTTATTCCTCCAGCGACTCTTTCAACTTATACCGCAGCGTTCGCTCCGCGATCCCTAATGACTCCGCCGTCAGCCGCTTATTGCCTTCAAAATGCTGCAGCACTTTAAAAATAATCGCGCGCTCTGCCTCTTCCAAAGTGCTGGTGACCGGAATTCGGATACTTCCTGTCATATCACTATCGGAAAAAATCTCTGAAGTCTCCAGACACCCCCGGACTACCTCTTCGTCAATGATCGGTCCGTCACTGTAAATCATGACGCGCTCCACCAGGTTCTGGAGTTCCCTGACATTCCCCGGGAAACTCTGAGCTTCAATCAGGCGCATCGCGCCAGCACTGACCATTTTCGCAGGAATTCCATCTCTGTAGGCCAACCCACGAATAATGTAATTCACAAGCCCCGGAATATCATCCCTGCGGTCTCTGAGGGGTGGAATTTCAATTCGCAGAACGTTGATCCGGTAATACAAATCCTCCCTGAACCTGCCTTCGCGAACCTCCTTCGCCAGATCCCTATTTGTCGCGAAAATAAACCGCGCATCGAAGGTCTCCAGCCGATTCCCGCCCACCGGCCTGAATTCCCGTTCCTGAATCGCCCTCAGCAGTTTCGCCTGCAGTTTCAGATCCATTTCTCCAATCTCATCAAAAAATAGGGTTCCCTGATGCGCCATTCTGATTAATCCAGGTCGATCCTCCGCCGCTCCGGTAAAGGCGCCTTTGACGTGCCCAAAAAGCTCACTCTCCATGAGGTGCTCCGGGATCGCCGAGCTGTTGACAGGGATAAAAGGCCCTGCCGATTGTCGCCCAGCCCCATGCACCGCCTTAGCCACAACCTCTTTCCCCGTTCCGCTTTCTCCGGTTATCAGGACATTACTGCTGGTCCTGGCACTCCGCTCAATAAAATTGATTATAGTCTCAATCGCTTTCGAGCGTCCAACCAATCCATACGCGTAGCCCTTGCTGCCGTCCATGCCCTGAAGAGTCTTCCTCGCTTCTATGAGTTCCATAGCTTTACTGACGAGATTTCTCATTTCCTCAATTTGCAGAGGCTTCTGAATATAATGGTAGGCTCCAGCCTTCATAGCTGCTATGGTGGTTTCAATTGTCCCAAATGCCGTCATCATAATGACTTCAACTGCAGGCATCAAATGCTTGATATTTTGCAGCACCTCAATGCCATTCTCATTTTTGATGCGCAGATCGAGGAGTATCAGATCAGGCCGCTCCTCTTTTAAGGCTTTTAAAGCCGAAGATCCTGTCTTATACACACAAACCTCATAAAGATCCTCAAACGCAAATTGAATAGTTTTCAAGATCAGCGCTTCGTCATCAATAACCATCAATTTGTTTTTCATAGCGAAGCCCCTTTCTGTAAGCGAATGGTGCAAACGGTGCCCTGCCCTGGTTTGGATTTAAAATTTATGGACCCACCATAGAGTTTGAGCAATCGATCGCAAATAAATATCCCGAGACCGGTACCATCACGCTTTCTACTGTAAAATGGCTCAAATAATCTCTGCACCTCATCTTGATCCATGCCTTTTCCGTTGTCAGAAATATGAATTTCCACACCTTGATCTGAATTCATCTCAACCGAGGTCCGTACGATGCCGTCAGCCAACTCAATTGCCTCAATGGCTTCCATGGCGTTCAGATAGACGTTGAGTAAGACTTGCTTCAAGTGTTTGCTGCTGATGCGGGCGTGGATGTTTTTTACCTCACACCACTCAATATAGCCCTCATTCACATGACTAGTGTCATTTTCCGCAATTTCCTCTTCATTCTCAGCTTTCATGCCGCAAAATTCAAGCGTTGTGCCAATCGACCGTTTGTCAAATCGCATTTCCATCATTTTGAGCGTTTCCTGAATCACGGCTGCCACATCGACACAATCCATAAAGGCAACACCCGGTTTTGTATAATCCAGGACATCGCTGATTATGTCGTTTAGACGATCGATTTCCATCGGCACATCACTGGAAAAGGCTTCTAAAAATTTGGGGCTGTTGACCTTCTCCGGTATGAGCTGAGCGTAATTTTTGATGGTCGTCAGCGGGTTGCGGATTTCGTGGGCAATTTCGGCCATTAGAAGGCCTATGTTGCGCAGACGGTCCTGGGAGAGAAACGCGTCCTCGAAATATCTTTTTTCGGTTTTGTCAGAGAAGACGATAATATGGCCAAATTCCTTCTGATCCGGCAGCTGCACTGACTTATGCCGCCATTCGAGGTTCAGGATCCCCATGGGGCCTTTGAATTCCCGTTCGTGAAAGACATCCTCATCACTGCTCAAAATTAGGGCTTCCAAATCGTCTGTCGAGATGCCATAGGTGGCCATGACTTGGTAAAGGCGCTCCCCTTCGGCATTGAGGTAACGGCTGGCAGTATCCGCCTTTAAATAGAGAATGCCATTGGTCATGCTCTGCAGCAAAGCATGGTTGAACTGAGACTCGCCGTAGAGCTCCTTCGTTCGAATCTGAACTTGCTTTTTCAACGCATTGTTCCAGAAGAACAGTGCGAGCGAAAATGCCAGAACACCGATGAGCCCAATCCAAAGAAACCGCAGTGTATTGAGGATGGCTTCCTGCTGGTAATTGAGGGGGCGGCCAAACCACTTTTCATAAATGGTGTCGAAGGTGCCGTTCTTTTTGATTCGGTCAAGGCCTTGGTCCAGCTGTCTCTGAAGGGTGACGTTTCCCTTCTTGACCGCCATGCCGTAAGCGGCCGAGCTGAGATCTGTTGAGGAGATGTCGATCTGATCGTTAATGCCCAACTTATTGATGTGATAAATTCCAACAATAGGATTACCTATTGCTGCATCTGCTTCACCGCTGACCACGAGCTCTATGGCACTTTTGACATCCGGCACGTTTTTTACGGTTATTCCTTTTAAACTGACCAAGATTTGATTGGAAGCATCGCCTTGGATGGAGGTAACATTTTTCCCATGGAGATCGCTGATAGAGTCAATGCCGCTGCCTTTAACTGAAAAAATGGCATAATTATTTTCGAAATAGGGCTCTGTGAAGTCGTAAAGCCACTCTCTAACTTCCAGCCGTCTCATCCCCTGGATAGCATCCACCTCTCCGTTTTGCAGAGCGACCTGGGCATCTTCCCAGTTCATGGGGATTATGGTCACTTCAAAACCCATCTCCAGAGCAATGGCACGCATGATGTCCACATTGAAACCAGTATACTCCCCGTCCTCTTCCATGAATTCGTAAGGCGGAAGGCTGATATCCCCTGCGACAATGACTTTTTTATATGCCAGATCTGGTTCGACCGGACCTATGACATCCAACTGCATGAAGTAATAGAGAACACTGAGAATAATGATGATAACCACTAATAAGAGACTCGTCTTTTTGTTCATTGGACACCTGCCGAACTTTTGATTTTGGTCATTCTTTAGAGAGACTTCTCACGTTTGCTGCGACAGTCTATTTAGAATATAGGCGTAAAAATGATTTGAGTCAAATAAGATGTAAAGTTATGGCTATGTTGAACAACACAGGAAGTGTATGACGTTGGGGACGCGGACGACTTCTGAGTTGGGGACTGACACTCAATTCAATTTAGTGCCAGAGCTTTGTAACACAATTGTAATATCACCTTCAAAAACTAAGAGAGCCAAGACCGTTTTTCCAATGATCTTGGCTCTTCCCCATTCACTTCAACTTAACTTTCATCACATACTCCGACGTCATTGCACTCAGCACTGCCGTGTAATGCATATTGAAAGACAGTACCGCCCCCACTTCCAGTGGTCTGTTGCAATCCTGCACATCCACAATCAAATGGTCGCTGCTCCCGCCCAAAACAATAATCCCAGGGTCGAGGGGCTTCAGCGTATCCAGAATCACGTCCTGCTTTCCAATGCCGAGAATGGCCCTCCTTCGAATCCCACGATCCACAAACACCGGCTTCCTCCCAAAAGCATCCAGCCCAATCTCCCCATAAGGCACAGACCGTTTTTCCTGAAGTTCAATGATTTCCGCATGCAGCTGAAAAACATCAGAATAAGTCCCCTCAATCCGCTCGCCATAGGCAAACTCCGTTCCAAAGAGAATCGCCTCTCCAAAACGCAGCTGATTGATGCGCTCCGGCAGCGCGCCCCGTTCCAGCATACATACACTGCTGGAGTTTCCACCTGAGACGATCTCAAGGCTTATCCCCCATGCTGCTTCAACCTCATTTACCACACCCTCCAAAATTGCCATATTCTCGGGTCCTGGCAGCACGCCACCAAAGCAGGTCAGATTGGTTCCGATCCCCTTTAACGCGACCCCCTCAAGGGCAAGAATCTCACCAACCGTTGAAACCACTTTTGACGGCGAAATCCCCTCTCTCAAATCCCCAAGATCGACCATTAGAATCACGCCGTGAACCAGCCCCGCTTCAAGTGCCGCGGAAGACAGCGCCCTGATCGTTGCCAACTCAGAATTCAGGCTCAGGTCTGCATAACGCACGACGTTGCGGGCTTGGGAGACCATCGGCAGACGCAGTAGGAGTTTGGGGATGTCCAGCGCAGTCAGACGCTTCAGATTTTCGAGTCTGGAATCCGCCAGCCAGGCCGCGCCGCCGCGAACACTGGCCGCCGCGATCTCCGGATCCCCGCAGTAACACTTCGTGACAGCTGCCGCCCGCACCCCATGCCGCGCGCAGAGGTCCACCACAGCACGGGTGTTGTGCTCAAGCTTCGCAAGATCAATGGTCATAGCCGGGAAATTCACCACACGCCTAGCCAAATTCAAATTCGAATCCAAAACCGTACTCAAAGCCCATCCTCCTCCATAAAAAAAGCGCCACGGTGCAGCCTCCCCAGTGAAGTGCCGCCCGTGACGCTTTGTGCTGATTGCGCTTTCACCGACTCAAGAAGCGTTAAGCCCGCTTCTCCATCTTCGTCACCTCAGCCGCCCCCGCCTTGCGAAGCCTGACCTTCGGCTCAGACGGCAGACTAAAGAGCGGAATGAACCGGTCCAGCCCGGTGATCGTCAGCACCAGCATCGACCCCACGGCAATCATCGCCATGAAGTTGTACTTGATGATCCCAAGCGCGGTAAACTCGAACAGCGGATACACCGCCGCCGCGATCGCCACATAAAAGCCCATGTAACAGTGCCACGGAATCAGCTGAGACCCGAAGACCCCCATAGCATCCCCGAACGCCGAGTTGCGCAGCCTGAGCCGGTACATGTCCTCATCGCTGGCTTCCACATTCTCATCCGTAATCGTTTTAATGATTGGGCCGATGGTCACAATCTGCGCCATCTCATCCGCCAGAGCCGCGTTGCCGAGCAGGCTGAGCAGCGCGTTGGAGAACATCAGCTGTCTTACGTTTCGCACGGATCTGACAATGAACCGGGCCACAGGCTCGAAGGCATCCATAATGCTCATGATCCCGCCAAACGCCCCAATCCACATCATCATGACAATCGACCAGCTGCCAGCGCTCTCGAAACCGCCCTGCACCAAATCGAGGAATTCACCCACGGAACCCACTGTTCCCGCGATCAGACCGAAGATCAGAGAGCTGATGATGCCCGAGCCCAGACAGATGAACGTCGGAAACCCTTTGATCGCCAAGGCTAATACGATCAGCAGCGGCGTGATGACGTAAATTGGCACCCCTGTTTTGACCTGTTCCAGCAAAACCACCGCCGATGGTCTCTGCTCCGTCAGCGCATCCCAAGCTTCCTGCGGGATCGCATTGATCGCTTCGCCCGCGTTGCCGGTCACCGTCGGAAGACCCATGCCCACACTGACCATGAAAATGACAGCTGCGGTTGCCACCACGCAAAGCAGCGACCAAACGCCTTGGTGCTTAACCCTATGTACAACCTCAACCTTTTGAAGACCGGAGCTGACAACCGTTGTGTCTGAGATCAGCCCTATGTTGTCACCAAAGCACGCGCCGCCTGCAATTGCCGCTGTCGTCAAAAGCACGTCGCCGCCGACAATGTGATTGAGCCAGAGGAAGATTGGCGCGCAGGCTGCGAAGGTCCCCCATGAAGTACCCGTAGCCACCGACAGGACGCAGGTGACCAGAAAACCAACCAGCGCGACGGTTTTAGCCGTGACGCCTGCGCCCAGCGACAGGTTGATGACCGCTGCGCCGACACCCGTTGCCATAAATGACTCGGCCACCGCGTAGGCCAGCATCAGAATAAAGAAGACAATAATCATTTCTTTCACGCTGTCGATGGCTTTGTTCATCACATCGGTAAACTTCATTTTAAGGGTGAGCATGGCGATAATCGCCGCGTACATTGTCGCGATTGGTGCCGCCATTAAAACGTTCATGCCATTGATCATAAGTCCGGTCAGGAGAATAATGGGTGAAAGCTTGAGTAGTGCGATCATGGGTTTCCCTCCTCTTATGGGTGATGCGGGTTGAGATGCGTGGCATTTTGTGTCGGTTGGGAGGTGGGGTTAACAAACTGGGTGTCTGACACCGAGTTTCACCCCTGACATACTGGGTGTCAGACACCCAGTTTCAACCTAACCGAAATTCAATATCATTTTTTTCTATATTTTCATTTATATGTAAATTCATAGTCGCAAAACGCTCTAATCATTGTATGAATTGGCTGTCTCGCTTCGAGTTTCAGAAACTGGGTGTCAGACACCCAGTTTCATCATTCTCAAGTTTTAACGCATCGCAACCATCACCGCGGTCTTAAATCCCGTCCATACTTTGACGTAGCCTCTCAAAAGCGCGTCGATCTCCGGATCCCCGGTGTCCACCAGCAGCGGCTGATGTTTCAGCTCTGCCAGCTTTTCCTGGGTAGCGATCACCATAAGGTTTTCTCTCCCAATACCCCTTAAGACCTCAGGGCTGAGCTGCTGGTTTCCGCGGCCAAGAAGAAAACCCTGACCGCCGGTGGGTGTGACGATCAGCCGGCAGGGATGCTGTGACTGAACCGTCAACAGATCCTGTTCTGAGGCATCCCGGCAGATAACTTTGCCGTCCAGCACCACATCCACGCCCAGCAAAGTATGTGGCTGCCCCAGTGCATCCAGCACCGCCCGAGTCGTCGTCCCGGGTCCAACAAAATAAGCGGTACCGGCTTCCATTTGCGCCACCATCTCCAGGGCAATTTCCCTGTGGGCGTTGGCTTCACTTTGAGGGGAAGGGGCTTTTTTGTTCTGCATCCTCCCACGGTCACTCGGAACCATCAGATAGCCATAGAGCTTTGTCATCACTCGGCCGCTGCGGTAATCCTCTTCCGAGATATCCAGGACCTCGGCCTCTCGCCATTTGGCGCCAGTGGCAGAACCGGTGCGGTTCAAAACACCAGCCGCCAGCTCCCCCGCCTTTTCGGGGTGTGTCGCGAACACCGGCGAGTGAATCTTTACCCCCGCCGGAATCCCCACCACCGGTAAGCCAGCTTCAAAAATCCCCGCTTCTACCAAGTTGCGAGCGGTACCATCGCCGCCTGCGAACAAAATGAGCTCACCACCTTGAGCCACGACCGCTTTCGCCAAAGCCACTGTATCTTCATGCGAAGTGACCTCTCCCGAAGCGACCTGTACCACTTGGACCTCAAATCCTAGCTCCCGTGCAATCCGTTCGCCGAGCTCCCCAGAGCCCGTAAGCAGAACCACTTCGTCTCTCAATCCAACGAGTGCTGACAGGGCACGCGCCGCCTTGGCGGGCGCCATCGGCAGAGCACCCAGGCGAAGGGCCTCCTCGAGCACGCCGTCTGTGCCTTTGAGGCCCACGCGGCCACCCATGCCGGCGATGGGGTTGATGATGAAACCAATTTTTCGAAGGTTAAGTGCCGATTCCAATTCTGCCATTTCTACCATTTCCACCAATTCCATCTCCAACCACACCTCCCAGGCAAATTATGACTTTTTATGACTTTTACTGCGTCTTTCTCAAATACACCCTCCAGGACGGCGCCCAGCGCTGCGGATCATCCATGTCCGATTCGTCGACCTGGTGGCACACACTGTTGTGCGGCGCCGTCTTGATGATCTCCGGATTCGTGTAAGCCTCATCAAAGATGTGCTTCAGCGTGTTGATGTACTCATCCAGATCCTCTTTGGACGGCGTTTCCGTAGGCTCCAGGGTCGCCGGCTCAGGGATGTAATACGGGTGATGGCTCGTCCAGTAGTGCATGCCAAAGTCCATCATCCTGCGCTGGATGTCGCCGCTGGTGACCCCTGTATCCTGAGTCAGCTTCTCGATGGTATACCTGACCTGCTCAATGCGCTGTTTGCCCGGTGTATAAGGCGCATCCACGCACTCCAGGGCCATGAGCTTCTGGAACAGATAGTTGTTGTTGAGAACCGCGACCTTGGCGACCTCGTAGAGGCCTTCCGCCCCGAGAGCGCGCATCCAGGTGTAAGCCTTCAGAATGACCGGCGCTACGCCGCTGAAGAGGCGAACTTTGCCAATTCCATGAGCCGGATGCGCAAAATCGTAATTGAGGAAGTAAGTGACGCCGTTCGCATCATCCTTCCGATCAATCAGCGGCGCCGGGAGGAACGGCACCAGCCGCTCGACAACGCCGGTCGCCCCGACCGCAGGGCCGCCGCAGCCATGAGGCGTTGAGAAGGTCTTGTGGAGGTTGAAGAAGCACATGTCGAAGCCCGCTTCCTTGGCACGGGTGACACCCAAAAGGCCGTTGGCATTGGCCTGATCATAGCCACAGAGGCCGCCACGGGCATGGACCAGCTCCGTAAAGGCTTTGACCTGGGAATTGTAAACGCCGGTGTCTTCCGGATTGGCCACAATAAACGCCGCCGTCCTCGGACCCACCGCCGCCTTAAAGGCCTCGTAATCCGGATAGCCGTCCTCGTCCGGATGAATGTAGATTATCTTGTAGCCCATAACCGCCGGTGCCGCCGCGTCTGACGGGTGACTGTAGATCGTCGTGATCACTTCGTCCCGCTGGTCGCCCTCGCCGTTCGCCGCATGATACGCTCTGGCCACCGCCGCCATGGTCATGATGGCCTGGCTCCCGCCGCTCGGCTGGAACGTGAACCGGTCCATGCCGGAAATCTCCCGCATGTAAAGGTCCGTTTCGTGCATGATCTCGAGAATCCCCTGCACCGTAGACGGGTCCTGCAGCGGATGCAGCTCCGTCATCTCCGGCATTCTGGCGAGGACCTCGTTGACCTTCGGGCTATATTTCACCGTACAGGTTCCCTGCCCAATCTCAATGTTGACGTCCGCCCCCAGTGTCTGCTGGGAAAGGCGCATGTAGTGGCGCAGTACTCGAGGCTGAGAGATTTCAGGCAGGGCTGGTGCCGATGGTCGTCTCATCCCAGCCGGCACAAGCGCATCCACCGATCCCGTAACCTCCTGGATTGCCTTTTCCGCCTTAGGGACCAATATGCCCCGTTCCCCTGCCTTGCTGAGTTCAAAGATGATGGACTCGTCCCACTTTGCTTGATGGAATCGTCTGACTTTATGACTTCTGTCAATTCGCTTCATGTAATTTCCTCCTCCCGCCTTAGCGCGCGCCGCCCAGAATCTCTTCCAGGGCCTCAGCGAGTTTGTCTAGTTCTGATTTTGAGTGAACCTCAGTGACGCAGTAGAGCGCGCTTTGACCGAGCTCCGGATGCTCTTTGGAAAGATCGAAGCCCCCAAAGATGCCCTTTTCAAGGAGCGCTTGGTTGATCTGCGCGACGGTTCTGCCCGTTTCGTTAAAGTCGACGACGAATTCTTTGAAGAACGCGCTCTCGAATTTGTTCGCCTTAATTTTAGGGATATTTGAAAGTCTCTTCACCGCGTAATTAGACTTTTGAAGGATGGTCTCGCCGACTTCCTGCATGCCCTTCGGCCCCATGGTCGATAGGTAGACGCCGGCAGTGATGCCCCAAAGTCCCGTCTGAGTGCCAACATACTCTTTGCCGTGCTCCCTGTGATGCCCAAAGGACGTACGGTCATAAGCGACGTCGCCGAAGCCATACTCTCCTGGTTCTGAGGTTGGCGCTATGCCAAAGAGTCTGGATGGGAACTCCATGACGAATTTTTCTTCGTCTCTCGTGGACATAAAGCCGGACTGGCCGCCGCCGTAGTTCATATGAATCCCGAGTGGCTGGAGATCTCCGCAGATGATGTCAGCGCCGTAGTGGCTTGGCGGTGCCAGGACACCCAGAGTGATGGGATCCACACTGACGACGCTGAGGGCGCCGGCGGCGTGGGCAAGGTCTGAAATAACCTGACCCTGGTCCTCAATAACGCCGTAGAAAGTTGGATTCTCAAAATAGACTGCTGCGGTACGCTCACTCAGCTTGCCTTTCAGGTCGCTGAGGTCCAGGCGGCCGCTCTTTACGCAGTAGTCGACTTCAATGAGATCAAGGGCCGGCTTGCCATAGTTGATCATGACTTTGAGCTTTTCCCGGTCCATGGCTTTAGGAACCAGAACCTCTCGTCTGCCTGTGATGCGGCCTGCCATGCGGATGGCTGTGGAGGACGCCTGAGCGCCGTCCATAGTCGGGACGTTGACGATGTCGAAGTCCAGCAGCTCTGCCATCAAGCTCTGATATTCGAAGAGGGACTGGAAGCGGCCGTGGTCGTTATAAGGCTCACCGCCGTAAGCGGTGAGGAATTCGCCTCTGGAGTTTATTTCATCACAGATCGCCGGAACGTAATGCTGGTAACAGCCGGCACCCAGGAAGTTTAAGTGGTTTTTGCAGGTCTTGTTTTTAGCAAGCAAGGACTCAACGTGGCGCTTGAGTTCATATTCAGACTCCAGTGCCGGCGGAAGGTTCATAGGCTCTTTAAGGCAGATTTCCTCCGGAATCTCTGCATGCAGCTCTTCCAGTGAACTGAGGCCAATCTCTTTCAGCATCTCCTGCTGCACTTCAGGCACAGAGTTCGGGATGTAAGGGTGATTCTTAAAACCTCGAAGGGTCATAGTGGTTCCTCCTTGTTTGGATGTCGGATGATAGTTGCAGGTGAAACTGGGTGTCAGACACCGAGTTTCCATTCAGGTGAAACTCGGTGTCTGACACCCAGTTTCACATCGAGTTTCTGGTTAGGCGATTCCGCCGCCATCGACGACTAGTGCGGTGCCGGTGATCCATTGGGACATGTCGCTGGCCAGGAACAGGACCGCGTAGGCTATGTCTTCCGGCATGCCGAGACGCTCAAGGGGTCTGCCTTTTGCGGAATCTTTCAAGAATGCCTCCACGTTCTCTCCCAGCTGGCGGCCTTCCTCCCGCAGCATGGCGGTGTTTGTGTCGCCGGGATTGATGCTGTTGACGCGGATGTTCTGCGGACCATGATCAATAGCCATGGCTCTGGTCAGATTGACGATTCCGCCCTTGACCGCGCAGTAAGCCGCGGCTTTGTCGCCGCCCTTGAGGCCCCATCCGGAGCCAGTGTTGACAATGCTGCCGCCGCCGTTTGCCGCCATAACCGGGATGACGTGCTTGGACATAAGGTAAGTGCCTTTGAGACCGACATCCAGAACAAAATCCCACTCGTTCTCTTCAAGTTCCACAACTGTTTTTCTAATGGTGACGCCGGCGTTGTTGAACAGGATGTCAACGCGGCCAAATTCCTTAACCACTTCCGCGACTGCTGAAGATACTGCGTCACCTGAAGTGACGTTGCACGTAAAGAATTTAGCGGTTCTGCCGGCTGCGCGGATGGCCTGGGCCTCTGCTTCACCGTTAGGGTTCATGTCAAACATGGCGACTTTCGCGCCATAGGCACTTAGAAGCTGTGCGGTACCTAGTCCAATGCCGGATGCGGCGCCTGTGATGATTGCCACTTTACCGTCCAGATTTAAAACGTCTTTACTTTGCAGCATAGTTCAGTTCCTCCTTTTGGGTGTTCGTTGCTCTCGCGTTCTATATACGCAAGTTGCGTGCCAAATATTCAACTTGTTTGGCTGCCTATTTTAGATGTTCCGCCGAAGCCTTCCAATGAGCAGGTTTTGGAGGTTTCGATTTGGGGTGGGCGGGGTGTGGGCTGGGGGAACATCGGCAGGGGTTTTGGGTATTTGCTTGCCAATATTGACAAACGAATTGTCAAACACCAGGCAAAGATCTATAATGGTGACAACTCATTATGCTGCCAGTTTCAGAAATGGAGGTCACAAATTGATCCATTTAAGCGATTACAAACCCATGATCCAAAACCTGGTGGAGGGCATCAGCCGCGCCTTTGAGGTGGAATGCGCCGTCTTCGACGCTCACAGTGCCCTCGTGACCAGCACGGAGGCTTATGTAAAAAGAAAAGGCAGCGCCGTCCACGCGCCGTCCATTGAAGAAGTGCTTCTCAACAACAGCATCCTGGTCAACAAGCCGGGGTTCATGAAGTCCTGCGAAGGCTGCCGTTTCAAGGAGAACTGCCCCTCCACCATTGAGATCCTGAGCTGCATCCGCATTGGGAACCGGCCAATCGGCGTCATGACCATGACGTCCTTTACCAAGGAGGGCCACGACCGGATCACCAACGACATCCACATTTACACCTCTATAGTAAACGAAATGTCGCTGCTGATCGCGAACGTGGTGGACTACAGCCAAAAGGGCGATCATTTCAACCGGCTGGAAAGTGTCCTTTCGACAACCATGGATGCGGTAGAGGACGGATTGATTGTCGTGGACCATGCCGGGTATATCAACTACGCCAATCCTCCTGCTGTTGACCTGTTTTCATTCTGCAGCCTTTTTACCCAAAATTTGAACCAACTCTTACCCGAAAGCGTTGTCGAGAAGGTTTTGAGCGGAAGCAGTGTCAGCAGCGAGCTTTGCCAGATTGGGGATTTTTATGCAAACGTTCAGGCGCGGCCCATCCAAATGGGGGATCAGTACATAGGCTCCTGGATCCGGCTGAGTAAAAATCACGCGCTGACTTTGAAGCTGAATAAGCAAAGGGAAATCGACTATAAGGACCGCTTTTCCCTGCAGCAGCTGAAGGGCGAGCATTCGTCCATTGTGGCGCTGAAGGGCAAGATCCACAAAATCGCGAAGAGTGCTTCCACGGTCCTAATCACAGGCGAAACCGGAACCGGCAAAAGCCTGGTGGCAAAGGCCATTCATTATGAAAGTCCAAGATCTGGCCGGCCGTTCATTGCCATCAACTGCGCCAGTATTCCGGAATCACTGTTTGAGAGTGAGCTTTTTGGTTATGAGGAAGGCGCCTTTACAGGCGCCAAGAAGGGCGGCAAACCCGGGATGTTCGAGCTGGCACAGCACGGCACGCTCTTCCTGGATGAGATCGGTGAGATGCCTATGACGATTCAGGCTAAGCTGCTGAAAGTGCTGCAGGATCACATGATTGAGCGGGTTGGCGGCACGCGTTCCATTTCGGTGGATGTGCGGATCATCGCTGCCACCAACAAGGAGCTGGAGGAGATGGTCTCAGCGAAGGCTTTCAGAGAGGATCTATACTACCGTCTGAATGTTATTCCACTCGAGGTGCCTTCGCTGGCTGAACGCATAGTGGATGTGCCGCTGCTGGCTGAGGAGTTTCTCAGGTCCCAGTGCGACCGGCAAAAATGTCCGAAAAAAATGTTGTCCCAGGATGTCCTCGACGCCTTCATGCGCCATAGCTGGCCAGGCAATATCCGTGAAATGGAGAACCTCCTGGAGTATGCGGTCAACCTTGAAGATGGCTGCACCATTCATATGCACAGCCTCCCCGAGCGTTTCCAGAGGCAAAGTGGATTTCAGACTTTGCCCGAGCAGGTGGATCAGGCTGAGACACAGGCGATTCGGGAAGCTCTCGATCAGCACGGCTGGGATCTAAAGGGCAAAGAAGCCGCAGCTCAAGCTCTGGGCATTGGCCTCAGGACCCTTTACAGGAAGATGAAGAAGTGTGGGATTGAGAAAAATTAGAGTCAAAGTTAGGGCCAGGTTCGGAGTTGAACTCGAAATCAGGTTCAAAGATGGACCCTGAATCTGGTTCGGAGTTTGTTTCGGTACCGGAAGCAGCAATATTTCTGTAACAATGCAGCATAACTTTATTTTATTAAAGGCAGGCGACCCCCATGAAATCACTTGAACTAACCGCCAGCGACGGCCTCAAGCTGTCCACGGTCATCTTCGAAGCCGCAAGCGCAAACAACAACGCCAGCACCAACACCAGCACCACCGCCAGCACCACCGCCCTCATTCAAATCATCCACGGCGCCCAGGAACACAAGGGCAGATACTATGAGCTGGCTGAGTTCCTCAAAAATCACGGCTACACCGTCGTCCTCTCTGACATCCGAGGCCATGGCGAATCCGTCAGCAAAGACATCCCCCAGGGCTACATGGACAGCCTGGAACAGGTCATAGCAGATCAGAAGCTGATCACCGACACTGTCAAAAAAATGTACCCAGGGAAACCCCTTTACCTCTACGGCCATTCCCTGGGCTCCCTCTTCGCCAGATGCTATCTCCAGGCGCATGATAACGAAATCGAAAAACTCATCCTGAGCGGCACCGTGGACTACCGGTCAATCGTCAAAGCAGGCGTCCTCCTGACCAAGCTTTTCACCCTGATCTCCGGTAAGCACGGCCACAGCCGCCTCCTGGATCACCTGCTCGGCATCAACGGCAAGGACGACAGCTGGGTCAGCGTCAATGCCGCCAACCGCGAGAAGCGGCGCAATGATCCCCACTTTTTTACGTCCTACAAGAACGCCGGCAGCCTGACCATAGCCACCTCCAACCTCTATCAGCGCGCGTTCGACAGATTCAAGTGTCAAAACCCCGATCTTAAGATCCTCAGCATCACCGGCGAACACGATCCTATCACCGGCGGCCCGAGGGGTCTGGAAGGCTCCATGAAAGCTCTCATAAAAGCAGGCTACAAAAACATAGAGAGCAAAGTCTACAAAGGTCTCCGGCATGAAGTGATTCATGAGGATGAGAAAGAGACCGTTTTTTCGGATTTGTTAAAATATTTAGGTCAATGATCACAATTAACATCATTTTAAAAACCGCACAAGCAAAAAGCGCCAAGACCATATTCCACCCATGGTCTTGGCGCTTTACTTTTACTGATGCCTATACTTCTCGAGCTCTTCCAAAATCTCAATAATCATGGTATCCGTCGTTACCTCGCGCAGCCGCGCCAGCTCAGCGCCCTCCATTTCGAAGGCCACCGCACTGTCCGGTTGACGCTCGCCCTTATCGACCTTGACCAGCACGACCTGATCCGCATTCACCTGAACCACCGCGCCATACCGTTCGTTCACTATGACGGTGACTTCCCAAGATGCCTCGGCCTCCCGCCGTATCTCAATCTCATAAGACTTCATAAAGCATCCTCTTGCGTATTCATATTCGAACCTCGACGGATTCCCCAGCTCTAACTCCAGTCCCTTGAGCTGCGCCGCAAGTTCGCTGAAGGTTTTGATTTTCGACATTCTGAATAATCCCCCTGTTTCCTGAACCGTTAATAGGTTGAAGATCTCGCGACCATCGGCTAAATCCCTAAAAAACTTATGCCGATGGTCACCCAACCCACATCCACCCAAATTTCACTAAATTGATGAAACTAAAAACTCGGCGGCGTCATTGCCCACACGGACTCGCAGTCCTCGTCGCCAATATTGACATACCTGTGGGGAATGGTACTGTCGTAATAGATGCTGTCCCCTTCCTCAAGGATGTACTCTTCGTTCTCCATCTTAATCATCAGGCGACCCTTGATGACCACGCCGCACTCCTCACCTTCATGGGTGACGAGACCGCCCTCCGACTGCTCACCCGGCTTGATCGTGATATAAAGAAATTCGATCTTCCGGTTCAGATCCTGCGACAGCAACTCATAAAGCGCTTTTCTGTTGGAAGTCTTGATAGTTTTTCGCTGATCGCGTTTAACCACAGGAGAGAGAACCGTCTGCTCCGCTTCTAGCTCATCAAAGAAGTAACCAAAGGATACCTCAAGGGCTTTCGAAATCTTCCAGAAAGTGACCACGGAAGGCGTGACCAGATCCCGCTCAATCTGGCTGATGATCCCAGTGCTGAGGCCTGTTTTCTCAGCGAGCTCAGCAATGCTCAGGTGCTTGCTTTTTCTCATTTCTCTGATTTTCGCGCCAATATCTATATTCAAATGAACTCCTCCAGTTTTATACTAATTCTATTTTACCATAAAATGACGATCTCACTAAATTTAATATATTGAAATTTTCATCAATAAATTGATATTAATATATTGAATTTTTAGTTTTTTTAGTTTAATATATTGATTGTAACGAAGAACTCATTTTAAAGAGGAGGTATTATAATGAATTCTTTCATCAGCGCAGACAATGCTTGGGCTCTATGGTCAATCTTAGTCGGCATCGCGGCACTCAGCATCTATCTCGAGCAAACTTACGCATGGGCATCAAAGATTACTGGCGCCATTATCGGTCTTGTCATCGCCATGGTCCTCGCCAATCTCAACATCATCCCTACCGCCGCACCAACCTATGACGTGGTCTGGGGCTATGTCGTACCGCTGGCCATTCCGCTGTTAATGTTCAACGCCAACATCAAAAAGATCTGGCGTGAAAGCGGACGTATCATGATCATCTTCCTCCTGAGCTCAATTGGAACCATTGCAGGCGTTACAGTGGCACACGCCATGCTCAAGAACTCAATCCCTGAACTGTACAAAATGTCCGCAATCATGACCGGTTCTTACATAGGCGGCGGCGTCAACTTCGCGGCAATGTCTGAAGCCTTCGGCGCCGGCGAATCCTGGATTTCAGCCCTCACCGTCGCGGATAACCTTCTGATGGCCCTCTACTTCTTCGTTTTACTTGCAATCCCAACAATGAACTTCTTCCTCAAAAAATTCAAGCATCCGCACATCGACGCCGTCAACGCTATGGTGGACACATCTGAAGGCGAAACCCTCGCGAAGCAATATTGGGGCCGCAAAGAAATTTCATTGAGAGATATCGCCCTTTCCATTGCACTTGGTCTTGTTATAGTCTGGCTGTCGACAGAACTCGCCGCAGTCCTCAAAGGCATTATTCCAACCGGAAACTTTTTACTCGACCTGTCAAATGGTCTCCTTGGAAACAAATACATGTTGATCACGACTTTCACTATGCTGCTGGCAACCTTCGCCCCTAAATTTATGAGCGGCATTCACGGCGCACAGGAAATTGGAACTTTCCTCATCTACATCTTCCTGGTCGTCATTGGTGTTCCGGCTTCCATTTCAGTCATCATCAACCAGGCGCCGCTGCTTCTCGTCTTCACAGCCATTATCGTCATAATCAACATGCTGGTATCTCTTGTTCTTGGCAAACTCTTCAAATTTGACCTCGAAGAAATTCTCCTTGCTTCCAACGCGAATATCGGCGGTCCTACCACTGCCGCTGCAATGGCGATCGCAAAAGGCTGGAACAAGCTGGTTGGCCCAATCATTCTCGCAGGTGTCTTTGGTTACATTATAGGCAACTACCTGGGCATCTTTATGGGCAATCTTCTTCAGTACATGTAGAGTAAGAAATTATCCGCAGGGCTCGGTTGGCCCGCGCCCTGCGGCTTTTGGAGGTGCAGCATGCTGCTCGACATTCACGGAGATATTTGGACTGACGTCACAGTCAAAAGTGCGCAAGGCAAGAGAAACATAATAAGGGATTATCATTTGGAGGGATTTAACAAAGGCAATATGGCAGGCGGGATCTTCGTAATCTGGGCGGATCCGCCCCACGATGCCCGCCCAAAAGAAAGGCTGCTCGAGAGTATCCAGGCAATGAGCAAGGAACTCTTCGACAGCAGAGACCTTGTCCAGGTCATGTACAGATCTGAAGATTTTGCGAAAGCCATCGCAGCCAACAAGCTCGCAGTCATGCTTGGGCTCGAGGGCCTCAGCGGCATTGGAGAAGATGTCGATGCCCTGTATACGCTCTACCAGTTGGGCTTCCGACACGCAAGCCTGACCTGGAACGAGCAGAATGCGCTGGCGACGGGCGTCAAAGGCGAACCTAGCCGCGGACTGACTCAGAAAGGCAAAGAGGCCGTTTCACTGATCCATGACCTTGGCATGATTATGGACGTCTCCCACTCCAACGTCAGAACCTTCTGGGACATTGCCGACCTTTCAAGCAGACCAATCATTGCGTCCCACAGCAACGCCAGAGCCTTGTGCGACGTTCCCAGGAATTTAACGGATGAGCAGATCAAAACCATCGGCAGCAAAAATGGCTTGGTTGGGCTTAACGCCTACAACGAGTTTATCCACGAGGTGCCAGAGGAGCGAACCGTCGACCGGCTGATCGATCACCTAGTGCACGTCGCAGGGCTGATCGGGATAGACAAAATTGCCCTGGGCTTCGACTTTTTCGAATACCTGTCCAGCTCGACCACGGACAGCTTTACCTCGTCAACTTACGCCGGCACCATAGGCCTCGAGGATATCACCCAGGCGCCGAACATGATCTCCCGACTGAGCGCCAGGGGCTTCAGCCAGGAAGAAATTGAACTGGTCAGCTATAGAAATTTCCTCGCATTAATGGATCGGGTAATGAAGTAAGCCGTTAATAGTTTAACTTGGTGACGCGGACAGAAATGAATTGAGTGCCTGTCACTCACTTCATTCCGGTGCCAGAGCTTGAGAGAATAATTCTAATCTATTTAACGCCTTCACTCCCCCAAATTTCATCACACAAAAAGCGCCAAGACCCAGCAGAGCTTTTCTGCCGATGGTCTTGGCGCTTCAAATTTCATTCAATTATTCATTCTCATCAGCCAGCATGGCCTTCACAACCCACTTACCAGAGCTCTTTGAACCCTCTCTTACAACAAATCCGTCTTCCCGCAATTTCTTTAAATGTCTTTCAACAGTCCGGGTAGACCTGTTAAGTTTTTCTGACATCCCGGAAATCGTAACCCCAGAATCCGCCATCATCAGCTCGAGGATCCTTTCCTCAATACCCAGATCCTCATGATCTCTGTCCTTCTCAATCCCTTGACTAACCTGCTTTGAATTTCTGTATAAAGTCACAATAAAAAAACCTTCAAAGTCAAATTCCGGCTCGGGTAAATGTTTCTCCGCCATGGCAATCCGCATCCGCTGAATGCCAGTCCCCATCTTTTCAATATAGTCGCACTTTTCAAGAAGTGAAGCAATGACCGGATTTCTCGCCATTGAAATTTTACCGAAGTTCTTCACTTCCAAACCTTTAGGCAATCCCCCGGGGTTAGAGATCACAACCCGGTCATCAAATATTTCGATCATGACTTGAGCGCCTTTTTCAAAATAATCTCTATGGCAAACCGCATTAGTGACCGCTTCCCTCAAAGCCACCTCGGGAAGTTCCAAAATCTCCTTTCTCCTTAAGCCCTCAATTTCATAACTTAAATTAAGATGTTTTTTCAAAAACAAAATACCATCATCTATCATCTGCAAAATAGATCCACTCAAATCCTTTTTGTCCAAAATGATCACTTTATCTTTCCCTTTATATAACGCACACACGACCGAAGCATGACTTATATGTCGAATTGGATTGTCAGAGAAAAACAGAATTCCAGCATTATTGAGCCTAAATCTCTCGTCATCAGTCTGGCCACAGTTCAGATTTTCCAGAACGCTGACTGGATCCAGGACATTTGAAATTCCAGCAAGCCTTATGAAATTATCGTATGCACTCTTATTCAGAACGCTATCGACCTCAAGGTCCCTATTAATAATTTCGTCGAATCTAATCCTGCCTTCACTCTGAAAGAACTCCATAATATCATCCCGATCTAACTTTTGCGAATTCGCCCCAACACGCAAAAAGAACCCTTTTGAACAAGCATATGGCTTGTTTCTTCCCTCTGGTACCTCAATCACCATTACATTCTCAACAATTTCAATACTTATGCCGATGGTCGGCTTTATCCCCATCAGTGTATCCTGCACTCTTGATCTCGAAGAATTTGAGGTATCAATACCTTTAATTTCCCCGCGATCTGTAATACCCATAAGAATTTTTCCACCCGATGCATTTGCAAATGCTACAGCTTCTTCGACAAAAGTCTTATCGATATTCTCCTTGAACTCAATCTTATAATTTTCACCTGTCGCAACGATAGTATTTAGTTCGCTTTTGTTCACAAAACCACTCCTACCTGTCCAGCAGAACATTCTCTAACTAACTGTGCAAAGGATAATAGATTACAGACCTGCATTCTACCATCAGATAAAATTAACTTCAGCTAATGGATTATTTATTGTTCAATTTACGAAATGGCTTATTTCCACAGCCCTACCAACATTCTTTCCGACATTCTTTCCGACATTCTTTCCGACATTCTTTCCGACATCCTTTCCGACATTCTTTCCGACATTCTTTCCGACATCCAAAGTCACTTTACCATTTTTTAGACTTCGAAACATAAACTGTGTTCTTCCCATTTCCACGACTATGAATCAGGCCTTTGTCAATAAGACCGTTCAATGTCCGCACAGCTCGACTTTGAGAAAGTCCAAATGAAGTTTCTAGCTCTTTTCTGGAAACCTCATATTTGCTGCCTATAAATTCAGCAATTGACCGCTCAATTTCTGAAAGGTCTTCAGTCTCTCGAACGTATGACTCTGAATGAATTTGGGGATGCTCCCTATCAAAATTTAAGTTTGGCAGAGTTAGCATAAACACATTTTCAGTAACGTCTACTGACGGTTGGATCCTTTCCCCTTGGTAGCATCTCTCAATCTTCTTAAAACCAATTCCAACAGAGTCAGCCAGATTCAGCCTGCGAAACACGTCCAACAAACGCAAATTACGAGGCACAGATATGCCAAATTTAAGATCAGAGGATGTCAAGCCAATTGGCAAACCACCAAAGGTTAAAAACTCAATGCGATCTTCAAATATTTTTATCAAAGTACTTCCGTTGAATGCGTAGTCCCTATGAACCACAGCATTCATCAACGCTTCACGTATAGCCTCTAATGGATAATCACGGAAGTCATGACGGTATAATCCTTCAATTTCTGATCTTGTTCTATTGAACTGATCTACATAGTCATATAAAGCGTAACATTGCTTCAGAATTGATCCGGTGAATTCCTCTCTAAACTTACATATCAAACTGCTGCCGCCCTGAATGAACGCTGCAGTAATCGAGTAACAATTCTGATCCGAAATGAGCAATCCCAAATTTGTAAAATCTCCTTCATCATTAATGATCCCCATAGATCTTTTCAGCTCATCATCCATCCTAATTTGAGATTTCTCAAAAATCCCTTCTGCTTGAATGAAGGTTAGCTCTTGATTATCAGAGCGCCGAGTTTCAAAGTGGTCTGTTTTTGAATCCTTACTTAAAATCCCATTAGAAAGCTCATCAATTTTCATTAAAAACACCTCATGCCCATTTTACCCAAAGTTGTCTATTCAAATCATTCCCGAGCGAAAAAATGATTCGATACGATTCGAATCATTTTCGCTTTGTGTTGCAGACTGAATCGAAAAAATATCATACACAAAACTACAATGAACGCCTGACACTGAACCTCTTCACACAGCAAAGCGCCAAGACCCAGCAGAGCTTTTCTGCCGATGGTCTTGGCGCTTTCCATTTCTCAAATCAAAAAGCACGCCGCCCCCTACACTTCTTCCGGATCCCAGGACAGCACACTCGTCTCCACGGCCTCTTCATACCGACCGATCTTATAATTCAGCTTCTCCAGCATATTTTCAATAGCCACCTTCTGGGCCAGCAGATGAACGCGCTGCTCCACCAGGAGATCCCTGCGGGCCTCAATGGTCCGATCCCCCTGCTGTACCAGTCTGACATACTCAATCATTACCTCAACAGGCAGCCCGGCACCGCGCATGCATTTTGCCAGCTCCACCCACCTGCAGTCCAATTCAGTAAAATCACGAAGACCACTTGGCGTCCGGTTCACAGGCGGGATCATGCCCACCCTTTCGTAGTAGCGCAGCGTATCAGGCGACAGTCCGTATAGTTCACTAACCTCAGAAATGGTCAATTTAAAATGCCTCCCTAAACCTCAACGAATGAAATTAGTATAGACGGCTTCTTCCTTTTTCGGCAAAGGCACGCCGGCTTTTGCGCCCGCTTCCTTGCACTTCAAAAACCAGGCCATATTCCGCCCAAGGGTCCTCATGATCTTCATGCCTTCCAAATCTTGAACAACCTCTTCCGGTGTTAACCCATGCACGTTGTTCCAATAATTCGATGAAATGATAGGCATCTGGGAAATCGAAAAATATTTATTCAGCTGATCAAAAGTCGCCGTCGTCCCGGCCCGCCGCGCGCAGACGATCGCCGCTGCCGGTTTCAAATAAAAGTTGCGTCTGCCAGAGCGCCCGTCCGTATAAAACACGCGGTCCATGAAAGCAGTCATGGCGCCATTCGCCGAAGCATAATGCACCGCCGCGCCAAAGATAAACCCATCATAGTGACCAGCGATCTCAGTGAATTCATTCACCTTGTCGCCATACACGCAGTTTCCGGTTCTGCCGCACGTCCCACAGTCTATGCATCCCGCCATAGGGCTTGTACCAATCCAGAAGAAATCCGTTTCGATCCCGTCCTCATTTAAAGCCTTCGAAACCTCCATCAACGCAGTATAAGTGCAGCCCTTTTCATGAGGGCTCCCGTTCACCAGTAAGACTTTCATCCTTCATTCCCTCTCTCTAAAAAACTTTATTATTTAATACCCGCCTGCTTCAGCCACTTCTCCAGCGCCTGTCCAGCACCAACCACACCGGTTCCGTGAATCGCCAGACCCTTTAAAACCGCAGCGTCCGGACAAAGCTTCTCAATCTCCTTTTCACTGCGCCCGAGCCCGCTGCCCTCATGGGTGCAAAACGGCAGGATCTTCTTTCCGGAAAAATCATAGGCTTCGAGGAAGGTATACACAGCCATGGGCATAGTGCCCCACCAGTTGGGATAGCCCAAAATAATGGCGTCATAATCCTCCATGCCCGCCACCTGGGCCGTCAGTGCCGGACGCGCACCCGCACGCAGCTCCTTCTGAGCCACCTCCGTCGCTTCCTTGTAATCCAACGGATAAGCCGCAACGGTATCAATCTCAAACAGATCGCCACCCGTCAGCGCCTCCAGCATCTCAGCCGCTACGGCCGTATTCCCGACCTTCAAATCTTTAATAGCCCCGCTGACATAATTTTGTCCTTTACGCGAGTAATACGCAATAAGTATCTTCCCCATAACAGTCACTCCCACTTCCCAAATTTCTCTACAAGCACATCCTGTAAATCTTCTCAATATCCTCCGCAGCCAAAGGCCGGAACGCGTACTTAGTCGCCCCAAGCTCCGCCGCCTTCTCCGCCATCAGTCCAAAATGCGTGTCGTCAATGTCAATCTCCGTCAGCGTGCTCTGCAGCCCCAGCGTCTCGAAGAAGAACGCCTTCAACCTCTCAATGCCCTGCTGCGCGATCTCCATCTGCGGCAGCGTCGGGTCAATCCCGAACACATTCACACCATATTGAACGAATTTGCCGATGGTCTTCTCATCCAGCGTATAACCCATCCAGCGCGGCGTCAGAATCGCCAGTCCCAGCCCGTGTGTGATGTCGTAAAACGCCGAAAGCTCATGCTCCATTGGGTGACAGCTCCAGGCATGACGCTTCCCGCCGTTCACAAACCCATTGATTGCCCAGGAAGACGCCCACATCAGATTTGCCCTCGCCTCATAATTGTCCGGCTCGGCCAAAGCCACCGGCGTATACTTGATCACCGTCTTCATTAAACCTTCCATGACCGTATCCAGCATGTACAAGTCCTGATTCATATTGAAATAGACTTCAATTATATGACTCATAATGTCCGCGGCGCCACAGGCGGTTTGATACCTGTTCACGGAGTATGTCACCGTTGGGTCCAGGAAGGAGACTTTAGGCTGCATGACCGGAAAAAGCAAACCAATTTTATCGTTCGTCTCCGGGTTGCTGATGACACCGCCGGAATCCATTTCGGAACCCGTGGCGGAGAGGGTTAGGACCGTGACAATAGGTAAGCACTGCTCTACCGGGGTTTTCTTCAGGAGAATATCCCACGCGTCACCATCATAGTAAGCCGCCGCTCCGATATACTTCGTGCAGTCAATGACCGACCCGCCGCCGACGGCCAGCAGCACATCAATGCCTTCTCTCTTGCAGATGTCCGCACCGGCATTGACCGAGGACACTCGTGGATTAGGATCTATCCCAGAAAGTTCGAAAAGCTCGAGGCCCGCCTTCTTGATCTCCTCCACGACTTTGTCATAGAGGCCAATCTTCTTGATGGACCCGCCGCCGTAAGTCAAGAGCACCTTCTTGCCGTATTTGCTCAGCTCCGGGCCCAGGTTCCCCAGCTGATTTTCACCGAAATACACTTTGGTTGGAATGTCGTATACAAAATTATTCATGTGGAATCATCCTTTCATTTTCAAAATAAGTGGAGTAAAGTATTTTTTTTCTCACGATCCTGCGCTATCAAACATCACACTAACCTTCAAAAACCTCAGCCACCGACTTAAGATGCTGAACAATCTCAAGATGCTGCGGACAAAGGGCCTCGCACCTTTTACACTCAATACAATCCGACGCCTTGCCAAAAGCTTTGGCATAATTCTCATAATAGACCTTTTGCAAGGAAAATCTTTTGTTCGTCGACTGCATCTCTGCGTTGTACAGCGCCAAATAGTTTGGAATAGGAATGTTTTTCGTACAATCGTCCACACAGTACCGGCAAGCCGTACAAGCTACAGCTATGGCCTCATTGATGATCGACACCGCCTTCTGGATGGTCTCGACCTCCGCCTGCCCCAGCGGCTCGAAAGTCTTCATAACACTCATATTGTCCAGCAGCTGCTCCATAGTTGACATGCCGCTCAACACCATAAAGACGCCCTCATAGCTCCCGGCAAATCGCACTGCCCAGGAAGGTACAGACCAATCCAGCCGATGGTTCTTAAACAACAGTTCCGCCGCCTCCGGAATACGAGCCAAAGCGCCGCCTTTCACCGGTTCCATAACAATAACGGGTTTATTGTGGCGCCTCGCTGTTTCATAGCACTTCCTCGACTGAATCCCCTCGTGCTCCCAATCCAGATAATTAATCTGAAGCTGAACAAAGTCGACCTCGGGATGCGCGCTCAATATGTCCTCAAGCAGCCCCGCATGATCATGATAAGAAAAACCAATCTGCCCGATCTTGCCTTCTCTCTTCTTCTGCAGGACAAACTCAAAGCACTCAAGATCTTTGGCAATCTCATAATGTGAGATGCTCAAATTGTGCAGGAGATAATAGTCAAAATAGTCAACGCCGCACTTTTCCAGCTGCTCATTGAAAATTCGTTCCCGGTCCTCTTTCGTTTTCAGAAACATGACAGGCAGCTTTGACGCCAGTTTAAACCGTTCCCTTGGATGCCGTTTGACCAGCGACTCGCGAATGGCAATTTCACTTTTGAAATCATGGTACATATAGGCGGTGTCAAAATAAGTAAAACCTTGATCCAGGAACGTATCCACCATCTGATTAAGGGCTTCCAGATCTATACTTGACGCCTGCTCCGGGTCAGACAGCGGCAGCCGCATTAAACCAAATCCGAGTTTTTTCACAACATTACCTCCAGTGCTAGATTCTAATAACAGTAATGAACTGGATCTCACCATGGGCTTTGCTTTGTAACGCCAACGACAAAACCAGCAACGGATCTCTCCTTATCCATCATAAACCCTGGAGTTAACTTCAAGTCAAGGGTTTATGAAAAACTTTTTTACCTTGAACTAAAGTTTCACTTCACCCTTCAAAAATTAAAAAGCCAAAACCACCTTTAGCCGATGGTCTTGGCCCTTCACATCTCTCAATTCAAAACTCTTTACTATGCCTTCACATAAGAACAACAATAATCCGTAACTTCCTCTACCACTAATTTGAATTTGGAATTTGCCGGCACCTCAAACGTAAACGCATCTTGAATTTCGATCCACGGCTGATCCTCAGACAGCTGAACACGGAGTCTGCCTGACATGATTTCCATAACTTCCTTCTCCGCCGTACCAAACTCGTATTCTCCAGGCATCATAATGCCCAGGGTCTTCTTCTCCCCATCCTCGAAGATCACAGTACGGCTTGTCACCGCGCCGCCAAAATACTTGTTTGCTTCTCTAACCACGGTCACACTTTTGAATTCACTCATGCTCCAACCATCCTTCAACCAAAATTTATACCAAATTCGTTCTTCACAGACGCACTTCAAGAATCCTTTCTACCATTATATCTTCTTTTTCTCTACGCTCAAGTCCGCCATTAACACAAAACTACCCTATCCAACAAATATTTCTGGAGATCCGAATAATTATCTTAAATATATTTTGATAAGTGTTCACGCACCTGTTACACTAAACACGTATACGCTATAATCCCATTAACCAATCTGCCTTAAAACACAAAACATCCACTTCACAAGGAGCCCTTGCCCATGCCTAAATCCAACAACAAAGAACTTACCAACTGGCTTGCCTATCTGGCCGTCTGCATCTTCTGGGGCTCCGCCTATGTTGCCATTAAAATTGGCGTCACGGACATTGCGCCGCTGTTCTTCACCGCCCTAAGGTTCTCCATCGCTGGCGCCCTGATGCTGCTTTACGCATTTCTGAAGGGCATCCCATTCCCCAGCTATCCACGAGAATATGTTCAATCTGCCATCATTGGTCTCTTGATCCTCTTTGGCGGTCCCGCCTTTGTAGGGCTGGCCTCACGCTACATCAGCGCCGGCGCCGTTTCCCTGATCGTCGCTTCCATTCCTCTGGCCGTTGCGGTCATGCAAATGATCTATTATCCAAAGCTCAGAACCGCGAGCCTTCGCATCTGGTTAGGGCTCTTAATCGGTTTCAGCGGTGTTGCCATCCTTATCTTTGCAGGAGGCGGCGAAGTGAAGCTGGACCTGCGCGGCGTCATCCTGTGCCTGATCTCAGTGGTCTTGTGGTCCGCAGGCACCATTTATTCGGGGACGGTGAGGCTGGGAAGCCACATGATCGTTCAGTCCGGACTTCAAATGTTCTTTGCCGGTCTTGGGATCCTGGCCGCCAGCTTTGCCACAGGCGAAAACCACACCCTCAACGTCTCCATAGAAAGTCTCATGGCGCTTCTCTTCCTGATCATCTTCGGTTCAATCCTGGCTTACAGCGCCTATATGCACATCATCAAGTCCTGGCCTCTTGCGAAAGCCAATACTTATGCCTACATCAACCCTATGGTCGCCGTCCTTATGGGCTGGCTGATCCTGAGCGAACCCATCACCCCCGGCATTCTGCTTTCCATGGCCGTCATTCTATCCGGTGTCATCCTTGTACAGGCCGACACTTCCAAACCACAGCAAGTCCTGGAGACTGCGGAGTCAGCAGCGTAAACTAATAAAAGAACAAGAGCCAAGACCATTTATTTGCCGATGGTCTTGGCTCTTTCATTTAATCCCTTAAATCAGCCATACCGGAACAGCCCATACCTCACGAGTTATAGGCAATAAATCATCCGCCATGCATACAACATTTCCCATGCCACATTCCAGACCGGTTTTCTCCAATATTGAAAAATGACGGCCTGCACTCTTTTGGGGATTGCTGCTTTTCTTAATCTCTATTGGATAGAGTCTTCCATTTTCTTCTATGATTAGATCGATTTCTTTTTGATCTGAATCTCTATAATAGAACACAGGTGGTCTTTTTCCAGCATTCAAATAACTCTTTATTATTTCAGAAACTACAAAAGTCTCAAAAAACGCTCCTGACATGGCTGAAACCTCTAAAGCTTCACTGGATGTCCATCTCGTCAGATAAGCACAAAGACCGGTATCCATAAAATACATATTGGGTGCTTTAATAATTCTTTTTAGAGCATTGTTGAAATAGGGTTCTATCAGAACAACAATTCCAGATGTGACTAAAATTGACAACCAGTTTTTTGCAGTTGGCGCAGAAATGCCAACATCCTTTGCCAGTTCAGAGTAATTTACCATTTGACTCGTTCTTGCCGCGCAAGCAGTTAAGAACCTCTGAAATTGCATTTCATCAGCGACTTGAGTCAAGTCTCTGATATCTCTATGGATATAGGTGTCCACATAAGAGGCATAAAATCTTTCAATACTTTGCTCTCTTTCATAGAGTGCCGGCATGGACCCTTTATAGATCCGTTCATAGACTTCAATCAAATTCATCTTTTTTGCAGAACCAATTCTGTTCATTAATCGTTTAGTATCTGTTGAATACGGCTCATTCGGTATCTTGTTCAACTCTGAGATAGAAAGCCCCTGCATAGGTATAATACCCACTCGCCCTGCGAGACTTTCACTTACCCCTTTCATCATATGAAACATCTGAGATCCTGTAAGCCAAAATTCCCCCATTTTCTTTCCTTTATCTACATGCATCTTTATATACGGCAACAGTTCGGGCGCATACTGGATCTCATCAATAATCACCGGCGGTTCGTACCGCTGCAGAAATAATAAAGGATCTTCTTTTGCCAATTGTCTGGCTGCCGGATCATCCAGACTTACATATTTCCGCTCCTTTTCAGCATTTTTTTCTAAGAGTGTTGTTTTTCCGACCTGTCTTGGACCAGTTAACAACAGTACAGGAAATGAATTAGCAACTTCTTTCACGATCAATTCCAAAGCTCTGTTAATAAACATCCCTTGTCACCTCATCTCATAAAAACAATAATATCCGTATAATTGAAATTCTGATTTTATATTACACGAGTATAATGCAAAAAACAAGCAGTAAAATCCGTGTAATTTAAAATCAAATTTTAAATTACACGGATTTTTCATATACCAATAATCATAAAGTGGCGAGGTGGTTCCAAACACCCATTTCCATCAAACAACTCACACAGATTTCTGATCCATTCTAAACGCCACTGCCTCAATAATCACACCATACAAAACCCCAGCCAGAAAACTGACAACATCCGTGAACCCAGTTGAACTGTAAAAAGCAAAAGACACAATAAGTCCGAGTATCGCACCTCTAACGACCACATTAAGCAGTTTAATCCCTCTGCCAGACAGACCAATAACCAGCCCCATAATCACCCGGTTATACCACAGAGAAAACAGAAAATAAGGCTCACTTTGAAAGCCCGACCTGACAGATGCACCGATAATGCAGACAATCCCAAGCATAACACCCGTAATCAGGCAGATTTTCATTCTTTTCGTGAACATGCAATACACCTCACTTTTCCTTCACTTGTTCCTTACTTAGACTCCCGCGTCCTACATCACATCTATACCCAATTTCCAACCCCAAACAAAAACTTCCAGCCAATCCACCCACTAACCAAGCATTTTCTCCAAAACTATGTTACAATAAATTATCCCCCCCAGGGGGTTAATTCTCAAAACGAAAGGAAGTCAGATCATGCCCCATGAGCACGAGCACAAGCACACAGAAACCAAAAACGTCGTCAACCGCCTCTCCCGGGCGATCGGACACCTGGAATACGTTAAGAAAATGGTCATAGACGGCAAAGACTGCACCGACATCCTCATCCAGCTCTCCGCAGTCACTGCAGCTATCAACAACACAGGCAAAATTATTCTGGTAGATCACATCCGACATTGTGTGGCAGACGCAGTGGAACATGATGATCAGACCGTTCTGGATCAGCTTGAAGATGCCATCCACAAATTCATCCGCTAAGTTACATAAAAGCACCATTGATAAAACCAAAAACTCTGCCGTTCTTTTCGCGTTCATAGCCGCCACCTTTTACGCTCTGAGCACGCCCTTTTCAAAACTCCTGCTGACCAATCTGGATGGCACCATCCTCGCAGGGCTTCTCTATTTGGGCGCCGGCATTGGCATGCTCGCCATCTTATTGGTCTACAAAGTCTTCAACCTCGATTCCAGCGAAATCTCCCTCGGGAAATCCGAACTGAAATATATTATCGCGATGGTCCTCCTGGACATAGCCGCACCCATATTTCTGATGGCTGGCCTTGCGACCACCTCAGCCGCCAATGTATCCCTCCTCAACAACTTCGAAATTGTCACCACCACCATGATCGCCTCGCTGGTGTTTCACGAAAAGATCTCCAAGTCCCTTGGCATAGGCATCGCCCTCGTTACTTTATCCACCATGATCCTCAGCTTCCAGAGAGAAGGCAGCCTTTCCTTTTCCATCGGCTCAGCCTTTGTCCTCCTGGCCTGCCTGAGCTGGGGCCTTGAAAACAACTGTACCCGGATGCTGTCGAGCAAAGATCCCAAGCAAATTGTCGTAATCAAAGGCTTCGGATCAGGTCTCGGTGCCCTTGGCATTGGGCTTTTCATCGGCAAATCCCTGCCTGAACCCAAGCTCCTGATCGCCGCCTTAGTCCTCGGATTCATTGCCTATGGCTTCAGCGTCTACCTGTATGTCCTGGCCCAAAGGAGCCTGGGCGCGTCTAAAACCAGCGCCTTTTACGCCGTCGCGCCTTTTATTGGCGCTGCGGCTTCCATTGTGGTTTTCAGAGAACTTCCCGGACTCAATTTTTGGGTGGCACTCGCCGTCCTTGCCCTGGGGACTTACTATACGAACAAGGGATGACGCCAAGTGGAAGAAGGTGTCTGACACCGCCTTCCAACCCCTCCCAAAGAACTTAAAGAGCCAAGACCATTTTTGCCGATGGTCTTGGCTCTTTACAATTCCCTAGAGTCTTACTTAATAAAGCTAACCTGCGTATTGATCTCCTTGATCGCTTCATCCTTCTTCTGGTTGAAGACGACCTTGTTCTCCTCAAACATGTTGCGGCCTTCCGCGTCAATCGACACTATCAGCGGCCCAAATTCTTTTACTCTGCATACCCAAAGGGTCTCCGGCATGCCAAGGTCCTGCCACTCGGCGCGCTCAATCTCTTCTACCTGCGTCGCAGCAAGCACCGCGCAGCCCGCTGGGAACACCACATGAAGCGCCTTATGCTCTTTGCAGCCCGCTTCCGTATTCGGCCCCATGCCGCCTTTGCCAATGATCAGCTTGACGCCGGTTTGTTCAATAAATTCTTTCTCAAACTTCTCCATACGCATACTCGTAGTTGGTCCAATGGAGATCATCTCAAACTTCTCATCCTCTAGCTTGCGCACAATTGGACCCGCATGGAAGATTGCCATGCCGTTCAGATCCACCGGAAGCGGTCTGCCCTGCTCAATCAGACGTCTATGGGCCACGTCTCTGCAAGTAACGAAATGACCGCTTAAATAAATGATATCTCCAGCCTTGATGCCCTCAAGATCCTCTGCCTTGATCGGCGTCGTCAGCACTCTCTTATTATTCATACTTCACCTCCGAATGTGACGTAATCGTGACGTTCATCTCTTTGTCAAAGATGATATGTCCCCGTCTGTGCGCCCAGCACCCTGTATTGACCGCAACACCAATGGTGGACGGATGACGCGCCGCGTTCTCTATATGAACGCCCATAACAGAGAGATTTCCGGACATGCCCTGTGGTCCAAGGCCAATCTTGTTGATGCCGTCCTCAAGCAGCTGCTCCAGCTTCGCAGCCCGCTCATTCGGGTTATGGGATCCAATAGGACGCATCAGCGCTTTCTTCGAAAGTACCGCCGCTGTCTCAACAGATGTCGCCACGCCAACGCCAACAAGCAGCGGCGGGCAGGCATTCAGACCATAGCTGGTCATGACATCCATAACAAACTGCACGACGCCCTCATAGCCCGCGCCCGGCATAAGCACCATAGCTTTCCCAGGAAGCGTACAGCCGCCGCCGGCCATATAAACGTCAATCTCGACGCTGTCAGAGTCCGGCACGATCTCCCAGAAGAAAGATGGTACACCTTTGCCAATGTTCTTACCAGTATTGTACTCGTCAAAAGTCTCCACACTGTTGTGTCTGAGCGGCGTCTTTACAGTCGCTGTGTATACCGCCTCAGTAAGAATGGTCTCCAGCTCGCCCATTAAAGGGAATCCGGTCCCACATTTAATGAAGAACTGCAGCACGCCCGTGTCTTGGCAGCTCGGTCTGTAGAGCTCCTTCGCCAGCTTCTGATTGGTGAACATGGAATCATAAATGGTCTTCGCCAGCGGGCTATTCTCCAGAGCCCTCATTTCAGCGAGTTTTTTCTCAACATCGTCAGGCAGTCTGATGCCCACGAAACCAATAAATTTTGACATGGCATCTTTAACCACTTGAACAGATTGCTCTTTATTCATCAGTAAACCTCCTTGAAATATTAGTCAGATCCAGGGCTGCTAAGCCGGGAAGAACGGGAAGAAGATTGGCAGCAAAATCATGCTCACAATAGTCGCCACCACTATCAGCGGCAAACCTGCTTTAACATAGTCCATGAAGCGGTAACCGCCAGCCGCTAAAACCATAGTGTTGGCCGGCATGCCAATAGGCGTCGCGTAAGCCAGTGAACCGCCTATGACCGTCGCCATCAGAACCGCTCTTGGATCAGCACCCATGCCAGAAGCAATGGAGACACTGATAGGCACCAGAAGTGCCGTGGTCGCCGTGTTGGACATAAAGTTTGTCAATACTGCTGCGATCATGAAGATGGCAAACAACAACACAAACGGTGACGCGTTTTGTCCGAGGGCACCCATGACCGTCTCAGCGATCAAGGCGCCAGCGCCTGTTTTATCTAGAGCCGAAGCCAGCGCCAATGTCCCGCCAAAGAGGAAAATAACATTTAAGTCAATCGACTTATATGCTTCCTTCTCAGTCATAACACCGGTGAGAACGAGAAGCAGCGCGCCAATACTGCCTGTAACGTGTAACTTGATCCCGATCTGCTCTTCAAAGATCATCCCTATAATAGTCACAACCAGAATCAGCAGCGAAAGAGTCTGTTTCCAGGCAGGCACATGACTGTAATCAATGACCTCATTGAACACACTATCAGGATCCCCTTGTGTCTTAGGTAGAAACTTGTAGCCTATAAACGCGAAGTATATAATCCCCACCACCAGGATAGGAAGACCAATCTTAGCGTATTCAAAGAATCCAAACTGCATGTTCATCTCTTGAAGAGCTGACTGCGCGATCAAGTTGCCCGGGGCTCCAATCAGGGAGAGGTTGCCGCCCATTGCTGCAGCGAAAACCAGAGGCATGAGCAGTCTTGACCTTGCGAAGCCCGACTTGGCTGCTATACCAATGACGACAGGGATCAATACCGCCGCCGTACCCGTATTCGAAAGCACACCCGACATGAGGCCTGTGATCACCATGACTGCCACGATCAACTGCCGTTCAGTCTTGGCAAATTTCGTTACAACGCCGCCAATCTTGTTGGCCATTCCAGTCTCAAATAGCGCGCCGCCAACCACGAACATGGCGACAAATAGAATCACGTTATTGTTGACAAAGCCCGCAAAGGCTGCCGATGGCTCCAGTACCTTAAACAAAATCAAAGCAAGACAGACGATCATGGACGTGACAGCTAGCGGAATTTTTTCCCAAACGAACATAACGACGGCGAAAAGGAGTAAAAGTAAAGTAATAATTGCTGGACTCAAAATATGTATCCTCCCTTCAATTTGAAGACACCCTCAAAGTTAAACTACCAATAATCGAACCAAATAACAAGTCATCATTCAGTGTTTGATATTTGATATTTAACATTTGATAATGTATCCATTTGTGTCTTAATAATATACGGGATCTTTTATGTTGTCAACAATCAAAAATTTCATTCTGCAACCTCAACATATTCTGTGGCGGTTACTTTTATAAGAACATCATAAAACAAAAAGGCAGTGTCCCATAAGACACCGCCCCTAAAACTCAATCAATCTCTGACAAAACCTCGTGATCCTGCACGAAGTGCGTCAGTATATTTTCCATACTTCTTATAATATGTGCATACATCAGCTGCTTTGCTTTTTCCTCGTCGTAAGCTTTTATAGCCTCCACCAGTTTGCTGTGCTCACTGTTGGAAATTTGAGCGTAGGCGTCCTCTGTCACCTTGTGCCCCATGGAAAGTCCATTCCACATGGAGGACAAAATCGACAGGATCCGGTCATTGTCCGCTGCCACCCAAA
>Ga0302241_1000257_pt1 | contig 52963 bp, 65 predicted proteins | sample AAG_UR_Arg_MG_FD_193532 | JGI IMG/M metagenome (GOLD analysis project Ga0302241, IMG submission 193532) | Enriched activated sludge microbial communities from anaerobic digester in WTTP, New Holstein, Wisconsin, United States - AAG_UR_Arg | ecosystem: Engineered > Bioreactor > Anaerobic >... | reverse complement strand
AACTGGGTGTCAGACACCCGGATTCAAAAAAAGAGAAACCGGGTGTCTGACACCCAGTTTCCTTTCCTAGAATTCTGCCGCCTTGGCATAGATGCCCGCCTTCTCCTCTGCAGTGAGCATGCGGTCTACCACCAGCGTGATGATGAAAATGCCTGCCAGGCTTGCGGCCAGCCGCGTCAACGCAAAGGTTCTCCCCAGAGAGGAAATCTCGAAAAGGACCATCGGAATTTTTGTGGTGGACCATGCACCCATAAAGATCATGACGTTCTTGAAGCTCGCGCCCTTTTTCATGAGCACCGCTGCGACCGGAAACGCTCCGTAGAGCGGCCCTGCAGCTGCAGAACCAATCAGAATTCCAAGAAGAACGCCGCGCAGACCCGAGCCGGGTCCCATATAACGGATGAGCAGTTCTCTCGGCACCCAGACGTCCAATAGCCCAAGCAGCAGAAAAATTGGCGGAATGATGGTCAGCATTTCCAGAAGACTTTTGCCTGTCATTAACGCTGCGGTCTCACCCTGGGCGGGACTGACCAGGAATAAAACAATGAGGAGAGCAGCAGTCACCAGGAAAAAAGCATACCGTTTGATCAGCGGCACCTTTTTTTGCGGCTGACCTCCGGGGCCTTGATCTGATCCTTGAGTTGTGTTTTTCTTCATCTTCTCCTCCATTAAAACTCACCCATGACCTTTCCTATGACAATTGCGACCAGGAAAGAAAAAACGAAGGCGGACAGATTCCGGATCAGAGCCGCTTTCCTGCTGAAATATCTGCTCTCAATGGAAAATGTCATCACGCCCACCATCATCAGGGACGAAATGAACGCTGCAATCTGCATGTAGCCGGCACCCCGCTCCAGCAGCATCGCCGCCGTGGGGAAGGCAATGAAGCCCGGAATCAGCGTGATCCCGCCTACCAGCGCCGCAGCCGTCACGCCAATCCAGCCGGAGTCGCCGCCAATCAAACGGCTGATCACCTCGGGATTGAGAAGCGCCAGCATGACCCCGACCAGGGTGATGACGCCCAAAATCTGAGGTAAAATGTTTTCAAAGGATTTCAGCGCTTTTTTGAGCGCCATTTTAGTCTTTTTCTTGTCCTTCTTCCAGGAAAATGCCAGCAGCCCTAAAGCGGTCAGATATAAGATCCAGGTTTGCATTGCATTACCTGCCTTTCATTGATTTTGATTTTTGTTTTGGTTTTGGTTTTGGATTGTCGCCGTGGCTCAAACCGGATGGCCTTAGAAGATGGCTGACCTTCTCCTTGGCCGCCTTCCGCCTGGCCACGGAAAACCCAAAGCTGCCAATAGGCTTCCCGCCAAGGGCATAATAGGTTCCGTGCAGATAGGTGATAGGATTGCCCTTTTCCATGTGAATCTTGCCGTCCCCATCGATCAAAGCCTGATCTACCTTGTTTTTCAATACCTCCACGAGAAACAGGTCATGGGTCCCCAGCGGTGTCACACTGCGCACCACACACTCCAGTGCTATTGGGCAAGACTGGATCGAGGGCACGCTCACCGCGATGCCGGGTTCAAGTTCAAATTTACAATGCGCAATCTTATCGACCTGAACCGCACTTCTGACGCCGCAGAAATCCACCGCCTGCACCATCTCCCGGGTTGGGAGATTGACCACGCATTCGGGATGACGCATCAGGTTGCCATGGGACGCCCGCTCTTTTCGAATTGCTATGGACAGCATAGGCGGCTTCGTGCACGCCACGCCAATCCACCCCACCGTAAACACATTAGGTTCCCCTTTTTCGCCGATGGTCGTGACAAGGGCCACCGGAACGGGTCCAAAAAGGATGCTCCCCTTAAATACTTCCTTTTGCATATTGGTCCTCCTGAAATTTAAGCTTTCGTAACCAATAGTTACATTATAACAATATAACATTTTTGACGCCAAATTGTATGGCGATTTCAAAAAAGCGACTTAAGTCTCACCTCTGATTGTCGCTTGGCAACGGTTTAATATACATTCAAGGGGTGTATAATGGTCTTAAACCATTGAACCGGGAGGCGGAGCGTTTGAATTTGGAGAAGGAGTTTTTGGAAGCGACTATTGAACGCCTACATGAAGCTATGAGGGCAGGCAGGCTGACGTGTGAGGCACTTGTCCGCATGTATCTCGAACGGATCGAGCGCTATGATCAAAAGGGTCCAAAAATCAACGCGGTAATTCAGGTAAATCCTCTGGTCCTGGATCAGGCCAAGGCACTGGACGCAGCCTTTGAGCGGGGTGGGCTGACAGGGCCGCTCCACGGGATTCCGGTGCTGCTGAAAGACAACGTGGATACCAGCTTTATGCCCACAACAGCAGGCTGTAAAGCACTTGTGGGGGTGACGCCGGATGAGGATGGCTGGATTGTGAAACGGCTGCAGGCGGCAGGGGCTGTCATTCTCGCCAAAATGAACCTGCACGAGTTCGCAGTATGGGGTGAAACGGTAAGCTCCGTGTTGGGACAGACACTGAATCCTTATGATCTAACGCGGACACCGGGGGGATCCAGCGGCGGGACAGGTGCTGGCATTGCTGCAAATTTCGGAGTGATTGGCATTGGGACAGATACTGTAAATTCTGTTCGGTCGCCGGCGAGCGCCTGCTGTCTGGTGGGATTCAGGCCAACGCTTGGGCTGGTAAGCCGAAGCGGCATAGTGCCCTATTCATTGACACAGGATACGGCGGGGCCAATAACAAGGACAGTGGAGGACGCAGTTAAGACCTTGGATGCTCTGGTAGGCTGTGATCCCTTGGATCCACTGACAGAGACGTCTCTTGGCAAAAGTCCGGCGGAATCTTCCTACACTGCTTTTTTGACGCCAAACGGGCTGCGGGGTAAAACTATAGGCGTCTTGAGAAGCTTCTTCGGCAACGAAGCTGTGCACGCGCCGGTAAACCGCGTCATGACTGAGGCTTTAAAGGTCTTGGAAACGGAAGGCGCGCGGCTTTTAGAGCTGGATGCCCCGCTGGATTCCGGCAGGCTGATTTCCGAAACCAGCGTTCACCTCTATGACTTGAAGCGGGACCTTGGGGCTTATCTTGAGGGACTCGGCGACAAAACACCATATCATTCCATAGAGGCGCTTCTACAAAGCGGCCTTTACGATCCGGGCATTGAAGAGAACTTGAAAACTGCAGCGACACTTTCAACCGATAGTGAGGAATACCGTATACGGATGGATCAGCGGCGCCGGCTACAGGATCAGGTTTTGGCGCTCATGGCACAGCATGGCCTCGACCTGATTGTCTTCCCGCATCAAAAGCGCCTTGTAGTGCCCGTAGGCGGCTCACAGGTGGATCGAAACGGGGTCCTCGGGGCTGTGACCGGCTTCCCGTCTGTCGTGGTGCCTGCCGGCTTCTCCGAGCCTACAGACACAGCGCCAATTGGCGTGCCTGTGGGCATAGAGCTCTTTGCCCGGCCATGGTGTGAACCCGTCCTGATTGAGGCAGCCTACGGGTTTGAACAGGCGACAAAGGTTAGAAAAACACCGGTTTTAGAAAAATAGTAAGGTTGGGGACGCGGACAAAAACGAATTTGGGGACGGGGGTGCTTATGTAATATAACCGTTCACTTTTGGCCGCAGCGAGAATTATTATCGCATGCTCTGGCACAAAAAATATTACCGTCCGCGTGGCCAGCTCAAAAGTTGTCCGCGTCCCCTTCCACTTGAAAAGAAGGCCGTCACTCCCGTGACGGCCTTCCTCATTTATCACTCAATACAGCCTTACTCCACATCTTCTTTAATTGCTTCCAGGGGTGTTTCGAGTAGCGTCAGATCTTCGAGGTACTTTTTCGCCAGCTTGAACGTGTTGGCGAAATAGAGACCGTCGCATAATCTTTCATCCAAGACATACCCAAGCTCACAGACGGATTTTTCTACGACGACATCATTTTCAACGATTGGCATTTTTTTAATTTTGCCCAATGCAATAAAGACGCCGGTGGTTCCAAAATCATAAAGATGGTGATAGATATAATCGAGCTTGATCGACTTTAAATAAGTAAAAAACAAGCTCGTATGAAACGGACTGGCCTTGATGATCCCTGCCGGCATGAGATTATGCCGGTCAAGCCATTTTACCGTCCTCACAGCAGCTTTGACCATGGGGCCAGGCAACGACATGAATTTTGCCGCCAGTTGATCTGTCTCGTTTTGTGTGTCCCCAAGATTTTCACGGATGACGTCATCTACAATCTGCGCAATTTCAAAAATGGACTCTTTACCGGTAAACATGAATTTAACCGTGGTTTCTTCTCCATCATCATGCAGGGAGCGCTTAACGGCCATTGAGATTGAAATATGGTTCCTGGCATAATAGCGGCCATTCATGACGAATCGGTTGATTTGAGGCCGTTGTGCCAGGACACGGACAAAAACCGCAATAAAGACATGCATATAATTCATTTTGACGCCGCTTTCGCGTTTGGCGTGAATGTAGTCGTCTATGTGCTCCGTTACAAGGGTTTGCTTGTGGTAGATCAAAGCATCGCTCCTGCGTTCCATGATATAGGGCATTATTTTTACAAAAGGACTGAGACTTTTAATGCGGCGGCCATCAGAACGCGGCATGGGGATTCCTCCTCGAACTGCATATTCACTTAGCTTTAGCAATTAATCCATGGTTATTCGAATGCTTACTAGATTAATACTATTCGACGTTGATCTGAGAAACTCCTTCATGCGCCTAAATTAATACAGGGCGAAGACAGTGAAGCCTCCAGTAGATAAACACACAATTATTAACACGCGAGAAAACATGCTAATAAGCACGTTAATTAACATTGTTTTTCAACAGCACATAGTCTACAATTAATATAGGGAGTTGATATTAATGCCTAAAATCAGACCAATTTCAGACTTGAGAAATTACTCTGAAGTACTTAACGAAGTACGAGAGGACAGCCCGGTTTATTTAACGAGAAACGGCAGAGGCGAATATGCAATAATAAAAATTGACGAGTTGGAAAAACTAAAAGCAACTATCAGACTGTTATCAAAGCTGGAAGAAGGCGAAAAATCCGCTAGAGAAAAAGGATGGCTTTCACCTGAAGATGTAGATGCAGCTTTAGGTTTATAGCATGATTATAATCGAATATTCACCATCAGCGCTTGAGGATTTACAGCAACTTATTGAGTATCTCACCATTCAGCATAGCGAAAACACAGCAAAAAAGATTTTGAAACAGATCACATCCGACATTTCCCGTCTTGAGATTTTCCCATTGTCTGGTGCTTCTTTAAGTAAAATGATAGATGCACCAACTGACTATTATTATATATTTACGGAAAAAAATTTTGTTTTTTACAGGACAAGTTTGAACAGCGTCAGAATAATTCGGATCTTAAACGAAAAGCAGAACTATCTCATCCATTTGTTTAAAGACTCAGTCCACGATACAGAATAATAATCGAAATCCCAATAACAATAAAATTCCCTCCTTCCAAATGGTTGAGGGATTTTTTTTGCGCCTTCAGCCATCCGGACTTAAGCCCATTCAGTTCAAAAAACAACAAATTTTAAACTATTATCAATAATTATATATTGTTTTTCGATATATTCGTGTTAAAATAAACTCACCAAATACTTGTGAGGTGACTTTATGAAACGTTATTCTACGCTTTACCTGAGGATCGCCGTGGTCCTCATTGGCCTGCCAGTGCTGGCAATCTGCCTGTTTTGGCTGCCGCATGCCATAGATTATCTGCGTGTGCCAGTCACCATAGGCGCTTACCTGGCGGCAGGTTTGTTTTTCGCCATACTTTTCAAAGCCTTTCGTCTGCTGAGTTATATCGACCAGAACAAAGCGTTCTCCTCACTGTCTGTCACTGTTCTGAAACAGATCAAGCAATTTGCCTTTTCCATCAGCTTGATCTACGCGGTACTGATCCCGTTTCTCATTCCAATCGCGGATGCAGATGACGCACCGGGGCTCATGGGACTGCCTTTAATTTTCATCTTCGCCTCATCCGTGGTGGGCGTCTTTGCCGCGGTGCTGGAGCGATTGCTCCAGGATGCTATTGATATCAAAGAAGAAAATGACTTGACAGTGTGAGGTGATGGACATGGCAATTATTATTAATATCGATGTAATGTTGGCCAAACGAAAAATGAGTGTAACAGAGCTGACTGAAAAAGTCGGCATTACCATGGCCAACCTCTCCATCTTAAAGAACGGCAAAGCAAAAGCCATCCGGTTTTCCACGCTGGAGGCCATCTGTAAAGCTCTGGACTGCCAACCGGGAGATATTCTGGAGTTTAGGGCGGATTGACAATTCTGTCAGGCTGTCATTTTCAAAAAATACCTTTCAACCAACCTCATAATTTTGAGATGCTCCCCCGGAGGCTTTTATGAAAATCAAATTAATCCAACCCGCCATGCTGCCGCGGCCCATGGATACCCAGCTTAAAACGAGAATGGCACCGTCCCTGGCGCTCCTTACCCTGGCAAATCTGACACCTGAGACCCATGAGATCGTCATTGAAAACGAAAATGTAGAGACCCTAAATTTTGACGACCCTGCAGATCTGGTCGCCATCACGGTCACTGTCGACGTCATGAACCGGGCCGCTGAAATTTCAAAAGCCTTCCGCGCCCGAGGCATACCCGTCATTGCTGGCGGGATTCACATCACCTCAGATCCGGAGAGCGCAGCAGACAGCTTCGATGCCATTTGCATAGGCATGGCAGAGCGCGTCTGGCCAATAATACTAAAAGATGCAGAACGCAAAACACTTAAAAAAACCTACCACGACAAAGACAACCTGCCCGCCGGTGACATTGCCTCACCCGGTTATGACTGCGTCGATCCGGACAAATACCTCTATACCAATATCATCACTTCAAGCCGCGGGTGCCCCTTCAAATGCGACTTCTGCTACAACAGCTGCCAGCATGCAGAGAAGGTATTTCTCAACAGGCCTGTGGAGGATGTCCTGCGGGATATAGCAGCGCTTAAAACCAGGCACATCATGTTCATTGATGACAATTTCATAGGCAATCCAGCCTGGACCAAACATTTCATCAGTGCGATCAAACCGCTGAAACTGAAATGGAGCGCCGCTGTCTCTTCCAACATTGTGGACATGCCCGACCTCCTGGACGACATGAGGGACACCGGCTGCAAAAGCCTGTTTATAGGCTTTGAAAGCATAAACAGCGCCGCTGTAGGCGCTGTCCATAAGACGCAAAATTGTGTGTCAAACTATGAGCGGTTGGTGGAAGCCCTCCACAATAGAGGCATCATGGTCAACGCCAGCTTTGTCTTTGGCCTGGATGAAGACGACCAAACGGTATTTGAAAACACCTTAGAGTGGATCGTCCGAAACAAAATAGAGACGGTCACCTCACATATTCTGACACCCTACCCGGGCACGAAACTGCACGACGCTTTCATGAACCAAAATAGAATCACAGATTTCAACCTATCCCACTACAACACCTCCCATGTGGTTTATAAACCAAAAAACATGACTCCAGAGGAGTTATACAGCGGCTATCTGTGGATTTACAAAGAAGTCTACAGTTTCAAAAACATCTTCAAGCGCCTTCCCAGACACAAGAGGCAGTGGATCCCATATTTGGCCTTTAACCTATTTTACAGGAAATTTGGCAAGCTGACTGAATGGTTGTGCTTGAAGCTGACTTTTAATACCATCGGCAAACTCTTCAGGCGGCTCGCCTACTTGACAAAGTAATGACTCAGCGGCCGGATCCGGCCGCCCCGCCAGTATTTACAGACGCTTTGATCTCCCCATCAGACAAAAAATCCGCCAGCAGAAGATCCACCATGCGTCCGTAGCTCTTGACGCCGTCCGCCTGCCGGTTGGTTTTCAGATAGGTATCATTGATCTGATCCGCGGTGTCGTTGACTTTCCCCTGATAGGGTTTCCAAAAGGCGCTGTAGGCTGCCAGATCCTTGCTCAGCCCCTCTCCGTAGCGCTGCCTCAGATCGAAATAGGCATCCGGATCTTCACGGTAAAGCGCATTGGTGGCATGGATCAGCGCCAGCACCGTCCCGGAATATTGAAAGTCCGCATCCGGGTGACTCATACAGGCAAGATACGCGGCGTAGTTGGCCTCATCTTCTCTGGCAATGCCCATTTGGTGGGCTTTTTCATGCATGGCGTTCGCAGGCAGCAGCAGGTCCGGCACGCGGCTGTTGACGTTGGCTTCGCCGGTAAATGGCATAAAGATCCCGGTTATACCCGTGTACAGCATAGCCTCAGACAGCCACACAGACTTGGGCGGCCCCCAGCTTCCGCGAAAAATTGCTTCAGTCGCGCCGAGCTGATCATAGCCCAGCACCGTTCTTGAAAATAAATCTTGTCGATCAGACGCCAATTTCATGACGCCCTCATCATTTATGGGCTGATCCTTCCTCAGTACATTGGCCTGATTCACCAGCTGCTCTGAAAGCGCGTAAAGCTCCTCCACCGCATAAGGCCTGACTTCCAGGCCGATGGTCACTGCAAGCGGCTGCCGGCTGTAATTCAGCCCCCAGATCAGCATAAACAAGACATAAACCGCTGAGAGATACACAACTGCCTGATAAAGCAGTTTAAGTGCACCGCCCTTTACCAGACGAACCGCCAGCGTTACAATCAATACCACTAAATCAATCCCATGCCCCACAAACAAAATCTCCGCCAGTGAAAATGGCAGCAACCCAGTCGCAGTGCTGATTCCCTGCATCACACTCTTTTGCACTGAACCGGCATAATATTTTTCGAGCGCCTCAGGATGCCCCTCCAGCAAATGCCCCAGCCCGTAAAATACGGGTACCAACAGGATCCAGATCAAGCTCTTTGGCAGTTTTTTAAAACGAAAAAGGACGTCTCTCATAGGGTTTCACCTCTTCTGAAACCATTGTATGAGACGTCCTTTCCTGCGTCAAGAGATCGACACATTATGGATTATTTCGTTGGATCGTTGAGCACACCAATAAAGAGCGGCGTGGCAGTCTCTGTATCAAGAATGGCATAGACGAAAGGTCTGTCAAAGCTGATGGCTTCATCAAACATTGGCATGGAGGTAAGTGAGGCCTCTACTGAAGTGACCGCCGCAGCTTCTGTGCCCTTCTCATCCGCACGGATGAAAGTCTTATGCTGAACCGCGCTGATAAACAAATCTTTTGCGCGACTTGGCTGCATCAGTGAAAAGTCCGCTTCGCCAGGAACAAAGGCTTTACCCATGCCAAGCTTCTCAAGTTCATCCAAAAGGCTGTCCTCATAGCGGGTTTCGAATTTAGGGAATGACAAGTCAACAGTTTTTGAGGCCGCCGTATTCATTAAAGCTTTAAAAGTTTCGGGATCCATGGATTGGATCCACGCCTCAGGACTCATGCCCTCTTCAGGAAGTATTGCCAGCATGGCCACTCTCGGATTCACATACGGCATTAAGACACCTTTTCCCAAGTCGCTTTCAACGACCTCAAGACTCATGAGTTTGTGCATAAAGTCTGTTTCCTTGCTGCCTTCAGGTGTCTCAAAAGGTTGTGGAAAAGTACTTTCCGGCGAGAATTGTGACTGCCAGTCCGCCTTGAAATAGATGGCGTTGATGAGATACATCACCACTGCAGGATCGATTTCATCCACGATCTGATCGATTGTCTCACGAGTGGCTTCACTCACCCAGTTGTTGATTGCTTTTGCAGCATCCGGATTATCGAAGTCGAGGCTGCGTACTGCTGCTCCAAAATAGTCCGCATTTTTCTGAAGAAAGTCCGGATCCGCTTCAAAGCCGTCTCTGAGCCAAATGCTGTTCGCAATGCTGAGGGTGAAGCCCTCACTTTCTGTCGTAATAAGCTTCAAATAATTGCCTGCGAAAGTATTGACGATTTCCGGTGACAAGTCAGAGGCTGACAGCGCTTCCAACATGGCGGTTCGAGTCTCCCCGTCCGCGCCATTCAAAGTCATGGCCAGCGCCAGATAAACGGAAACCGGTGAAATCATCCTGTTCTGTTGGTCCTCCGGCATAGCCTGGATTAACTTCCATGTAAAAGCGTTCAGGCTGTCGAGCACTGCCTGATCCTGCTCTGCCGTTTGACCCGCTGGTGTTTTAGGCACCACACCTTCCATCAAATCTGCGCCTGAAGACGTATTCACTGGCAAGCCACAGCCTGTCACAATCAGAGATAATCCTACCAGAGCCGCTGTGAGTTGCCCCAGCTTCCACTTATGTTGAATTCTCATGAGATGTCCCCTCCTCTATGCTAAGTCGCTTAGTTGTATGACTTATACCCTTAAGACGTCGTACAGAGGAAAAGGGTTCCGTGTGTCAATATTAAACCCTACAATATCTCATTCACAACTTGCATCATCTCATCCGCGCTGCTGACCGACTTTGAGCTGAGCTGATAAGCCCGCTGCGTCATCAGCAGCTGTGTCATTTCATCCAGCAAATCAACATTAGAACGTTCAAGGCTCTTAGGAAAGATCTTTCCAAATGCTTCCGGTCTATCACTGCTGTTAAAGATTTCTTCAGGGGCTATAGCTTTAAAAGAACTTTTTCCAGCTCCTAGCAGCCGATTATGATTCTGAATATCAAAAAGCTGAATCTTAGCCATCAGCGTTAACTCTCCAGAATCATCGTCTCGACTAAACACTTCTCCGTTTTCTGAAAGACTCAATTTCTCAATATCCCAAGTTGATGGATCAGAATGAAAGATCATATCCAATCTTCGACCACTAGCATCACTCATGACACCTTGATTTAAGGTAAATTCGCCTTGGCGAGTCAGAAATAATTGATCTGATTGATCTCTTACACCAAAAAAACCAGGACCTTCAATCGCCATATGAAAAAAATCATCCGAGTGCACAAGAGTGCCTTGACGAAAATCAGTGAAATTCCTAACTGTTTTAGTACCAAGAGAGATGCTCCTTCGATCCTCAGGAACTTCTGCAGAAAGACTCACTGAATCCGCAGACATAGAATGGCGCATTTGTTCTGAAAACGAAGTTGTCATTTTTTTGAAGCCCACTGTTTGAAGATTAGCTATGTTTCCAGAAAGAGTCCCTAATTTCTGTTGTTGAGCCAATAGGCCGCTTTTTCCGATCTGCAGCATTTTATTCAACAATGATCCCACCTTTTATAGTTTGCCAATCTCATTCGCTGCCCGATTCATTGTCTCATCAAGAGTGTTTAAAATGCGTTGCTGTGTTTGTAGTAATCTTCCCGTTGACATCATGTCTATTAAGGCTTCAGCAGCCTCAACATTAGATGTTTCAAGGGCGCCTTGATAGATTGTCGTCTTGTCAGAATCTTCCAAATTATCAATACCCGTACGGTAAAACCCACTATCCATAGTTTCAACTCGTTCGTTTTGAATTGGTCGAACAACTATCAATCTCCCAATTCGCTGCTGGTCTGCAAAAATGCTTCCATTAGCGGTCACTACTATGCTTTGTCCAGGTTCTGTCTGAATATACTCTAAATTACCAGAATCTCCGTTCTTCAGTAATTTCAAACCAGATTTATTTGTCCAGATACCATCGCTGTTTTGCTGAAGCTCGCCATCTCTAGACAACAACACTCCGAGCGGTGATTCAAACTTGAAGAAACCCTCTCCTTCAAGTGCGAAATCCATAGCATTACCCGTCTGAAGTATAACACCTTGTTCCCAGTCCGTATCATAGCCAGAGATACTCGTACCCAAGGGCAGTGAACCTAACTCAAATGCCGATTTCCCATTTCCTGATGCATGATTAGCCAGCACCTCAGAAAAAGAAGCTTCAGTTAATATTTCTTTAGACTTGAATCCAACAGTGGATATATTTGCCATATTGTTAGCATTGTTTTCTTGTTTTTTTTGTTGTACAAGCATACTCATTGCAGTTTTGTATACAGAGCGTATCAATTGACTCACCCCCCTAGATCCTTAGATCGTCACATGCTCAATTGCATAAGTAGTGCGCCGAGCCAAAGACCAGCGCCAAAAAAAACCATGGGGATCCCTGATTTATTTATGATTTTTTTGAAAGATTGAAGAGTAATTGGACTTCCCCCTTATGCATTTTCAGTTTTTTTGCAATTTCATCTAATGAGATGCCACGATCTGTCATTCTCGTGATCTGATCTATCTGAGACTGGTATCTATCGGAAAAAACTTTATCACGTTCAATGGTCGTTCCACTGGATGATAAATGTGAGGTGTCTTTAATGATCTGATCTGCTAACACTTCAAGAACGTGCTCAATTTTTAATAACCTTTGATCCATCTGCTTCCAGAGAATCTTTTCTATTGAGTCAATTTCATTATCTATAACATCTTTTTCAGGCAACACATTCTTTTTTGAATGGTTCCACAAAAGGAAACCCGATGTTATAAGTACAAATGACCCTGCAGAGATGTAGCCAAACATGCTCAATCACCTCCAAGCTTCCAGAACGTTTCTCAGTTCTGCTATAGCACGCGTATGCAATTGTGAGACTCTCGGTACAGAAACATCAAGAATTAATGCAATTTCTTTGAATGTTAATTCTTCAACATAGTATAACTGTAAAATCAATTGATCACGATCTGAAAGTTTGAAAATAGCTTTGCTCAGGGCATCACTTAAAGCCTCTTTCAATATGGTTTCCTCAGGTAAAGGTGAATCTTGAGAGGAAATTTTATCAAGCAAACTAAAATCTGAATCTTCGCTAAATAACAATTCATCTAACGATATGATTGGCAATAAAGCCATTGTCTGATATAGTACACCCAATTGCTGTACAGAGATTTCCATGTTATTGCAAAGTTCAAAATCACTTAAATGTCTCTGATACTGCTGCTCAAGCAATGATTTATGTTCATTGAATTTCTTCAATGAGGCTATCCGCTCTTTAGAAAGGGATCCATTTTTTCTTAACGCATCTAAAATACTACCTCTAATTCTTATCCCCGCATAATGCTCAAAGGGGACACCATGTTTTTCATCAAATTTATCAATTGCGTCCATTAACCCAATTATTCCTGTATTAACAAGATCATCCCGTTCAAACTCTAACTTGGATATTCTGATTCGATTGACTACTTTGTTGACCAGCGGAAGATGCTCCATGATCAATTGCTGTCGGTCAGTATATATCATAGCTTCCAATCACTAGCCTCCTCTGGTCACATCTATCACAGGTCATATTGTCGATTTTGTCTTATTTTTGCAAAGACATAACGAATAATCCTATCCTCGAAAGAAGGTTTCAATCCAGAAAAAGAGATCCCATAAGTGTATCCTGTCTTCCCTGATTGCATTCTTAATTCGCGATAACAAATATCACCAATAAGAGTCAGTGTATGATCCTCTAATTCAAATCTAAGAACAACAGATTGACCCGCATCAATTTTTTCCTCAATACTCAAACAAACACCACTTGCGCTTAAATTTAGAATCCAGCCATCACAAATATCACAGTCCTGTAGTTTAAACAAATCTAAGCTTTCTGAGTGAACCATTTGCTTTTCAATCTCTTTCACATCATTTAACATAGCAACATAATGCACAGGCAAATTCACAATGGCTCTAACATGCTGTCTGCGCTGCAATTCCCCCAAACATCTATTCACTCTCAAGGTATACATAGGGAGATCATCTTGTGTTCTATGAACGATCTCGGTCTCAAGTGTGTAGACCCGCTCCTCACCATATAGAAGTATTGTATATTTTGCCCCTTTCTCCAATAATCGTTCTATTCCATTTTGAACTGGTGGTCCTATCATGAGTTGATCTTCTTCAAAATCTTGTATAAAACTTCGAGAAGATGTCATATCTTGCAGAATAATATCTACTTTCTGATATATTTTTATGCTTGATTTCCACTTTTCCTTCACCTTGACCTCCTGACAGACCTCAATTAGGCCCCAAATACTTTAATGAATCTAAACACTAAATCACCCAATGAACTCCATGAAAATTCGCTGTTTCTTTCAAGCATTCGGTCACAAAGTGTCGTAATATTTCTGCTGGCCAAAGTGACGGGATATGCAATCAGAAATGGAATCTGTCTTGAAACAGCATCACGAACCTTCATATCTGTAGCGACATATCCTAACAGCTCGATTTTGGCATTTAAAAACGTACCAATCACCTTATCGAGTCTTTCATAGGTTTCTTGTGCTTGTTTTTGTCCGGACACTTGATTCACAATTAGATGAATACGGTGCTTAATTTCAAAAACAGATAATATTTTAACCAAGCTGTAGGCATCTGCCATTGCAGTCGGTTCAGGAACTGTTACCAAAATGACTTCATGAGCGACTGAAGCAAAAGAAATCAATTTAGCGTCAACGCCTGCGCCTGCGTCAATCATGATCACATCATATCTTCCACTTCCAATCAGGGAGGTAATAAACTCCTTAATGACTTCATCCTGGCTGTTCTGAAGGGAAAGCATTCCACTTCCTCCAGGCAGTATGTCAAGTCCATCCTGATAATGTATGAGTATATCATCAATAGGTTTTCCACTTTCAAAAAAATCCATTAAAGTACTGCGACTGGCAACACCCGCTAATATATCCAAATTAGCCATTCCGAGGTCGCCATCAATTAATAGGACTGATTTCCCTGACTGATTTAATGCTATCCCCAAATTAATAGTGATGTTTGATTTGCCAACACCACCCTTTCCACTCACAACAGCGTAAACTGTCACATTTTTTGAGGGCTGAAGCATTTTTTGTTTCAATTCATGCGCTTGGTCTTTCATCATGCTCTACACCCTCCCAGAGATATGACAGTAATGCTTTGCTGTCTGCACGCACTAAATCATCAGGTACGTTTTGTCCAGTTGTAATGTAGGCTAAAGGTTCTGACATACGGCGCACATAAGAAAATAAACGAGTTTGATTATCCATCTCATCCAGTTTTGTTAATATCGTACAATCAATGCCAATTTCGCGGTAAGTATCTAAGGTTTTTTCAAATATTTCCAAATCCAGCGTAGCGGGTACAACTGCGACTTTATTCAAGTGTTCAATTTCATTAAGATATCGGCATATGTCTTCAATTTGTTGTTGATTACGGTAACTCGTTCCAAGTGTGTCAATTAAAATCAAGTCACACGTCTTGGATAATTTTAAATAACTCGGCTTCATTTCAATTGGTGTCATGACAGTCATCATTGACAAATCCATAATATCAGCATAAATCTTTAACTGTTCGACCGCTCCAATTCTATAAGTGTCAATAGTGATTAATCCGACCTTTTTCGAATGCTTCAATTTGGCGTGTGCTGCAATTTTTGCTATAGTTGTAGTTTTACCTACACCTGTCGATCCAACAAAAGCAACACAGCCCGAATCTACAATATCGGAAAAAGTCAACTGATCTAATGTCTCTTGCAGAAAATGGCGAATCAGCATGTTTTTTAACTTTAAATCCTGCATGGTAGCTAGGCGATTCACAGAAGCAAACCGCCTGAATTCTTCAATACTTTCCAATTCTCTCGTCAGCATTGAATCTTTTGCTGCCGATCCCGCCCATAGATCCTCTTGAATCTGCGGCAAAGGCGTTTTAGCTGATAATCCGGCCGTTGAAACCGCACCCACGGATTTTTTATTTATTGGTCGCTGTTCAATTGCCATAGTAACTTCAAGTTGCTTTGGCTTAAAAAAACCCCAAAAACCTTTCTGTCGAATAATCCTTTGTGTCAGAAGAATGGCGTCATCTCCCAATGACGCTTTGCCGCGCTCAAACGCTTCAGCCATATCTCTTACTATGTATTTTTCAATTATCATGTATATCCACCATCCCAACCGATATCAAATCTACGCGGTGATGAATTTCTCCTAGTGACAGCACTGCCAATTTGGGTAGACTTCCCGAAATCAGGTTCTTAAGTGCTGCTCTTATTCGAGGGGCAGCAAGGACAACCACTTGATCTGTTGTCAGTGTTCCTATTTCCGCCTGAACCTGAATATCGGCAATCAATTGTGATGCCATTTCTGGATCTAATGCCGGAAATGATCCCTGCAACGATTTCTGTATGTGTGCATAAATCAAATCTTCAAGCCTGCCACTCAACGTAATCACATGCAGTTTTCCATCTGAAGATAACCAGCGACTTACTATTGAACGACTCAATGTATGCCTCACATATTCTGTTAATACTTCAATGTCTTTGGACATTGTGCCATAATCCGCGAGTGTCTCCAGGATTGTTCCTAAGTCATTAATCGCTACGCCTTCCCTGACAAGATTTTGAAGAATTTTTTGAACTTCGCCAAGTGACATGATTCCTGGGATTAGCTCATCTATGACAACGCTATACTGCTCTTTTACATCCTCCAGCAGCTTTTGTACTTCCTGTCTGCCAATCAACTCATCTGCATGCATCATAATGGTTTCTTTTAAGTGTGTCACCATTACAGTTGTCGCGTCCACCACCGTGTAGCCGTGCATCTCAGCATTTGACTTTTCCGCTGACTCGATCCATAATGCTTTGATCCCAAAGGTTGGTTCTATTGTTTCAATGCCTTCCACAAGAAAGGTACCATTGCCGGGATCCATAACCATAAGTTTATTCGCGTATATTTCACCATGCGCAATAGGATTTCCTCTAAGAAGAATATCATAGGCATTGGGCTGGAGACTTAAATTATCGCGTATCCTTATGGGTGCTACCACAAAACCCATTTCGGAGGCGCACTGCTTTCGGACCATCAGAATACGCTCCAATAGATCCCCGGAGTCTGCACCGCTGTCAACTAATGTTAAAAGCCCGTACCCAATCTCAATGGCCAGTACATCTTTCTGCTTTGCAATTACCTGATGATCTGGCTGTCGTTCCGAGTGAGTCATTGCTGACTCGCGTTCTGTGACCACGGCCTGTATCTTCCGTTCATTATCTCTTAGCTGCCATCCTACGATTGCGCTTAAAAATGACATAATTAAAAACGGAAACGTTGGGAATGCGGGCACAAGGCCAAACATGAAGAGTACAACAGAAGAAACCATCATGACTTTGGGCTTAGCAAACAACTGATTGCCTAAATCTTTTCCAAAACCATCACGACTGGCAGATCTCGTCACCAAAATACCTGCGGCTACCGAAACCAAAACGGCTGGCACCTGTGAAACCAGTCCGTCGCCGATTGTCAATTTTCCGAATTGATCAATTGCTTCACCAATGCCTAAACCCTTTTGACCAGCAAAAATTGCAATGCCACCTACAAAATTTATAAGGGTTATGATGATACCTGCGATCGCATCCCCTTTTACGAATTTCGACGATCCATCCATTGCTCCATAAAAATCAGCCTCACGTTGTAGGTTTAGTCTCCTTTGTCTTGCTTCCTCTTCTTGAATCATTCCTGCGTTTAGATCCGCATCAATTGCCATTTGTTTTCCCGGCATCGCGTCCAGTGTAAATCTCGCTCCAACTTCAGCTACGCGGGTTGCGCCGCTCGTGATGACAATCAACTGAATGATAATGATGATCACAAAGACAACTGCACCAACAATATAGCTGTCACCAGTTACAAATCCAGCAAAGGCATTTATGACTTGGCCAGCATTGCCCTGACCGAGAATCAGCTTTGTACTGGATAGGTTTAATCCAAGTCTATAAAGTGTTAGAAGCAGCAAAAGCGTGGGAAACGCTGAGAATTCAAGTACATCCCTGGTGAATAATGTTAAAAGCAGCACCGTCACAGAGAGTGAGATATTAACGACAAGCAAAAAATCAAGCAATCCAGGTGGTACAGGTAAAAGAATGATGCTAATAATGCCAACGACGGCGAAAGCCAATATGACATCCATATTTTTTCCAAAGAAACTTGACCATCTGTCATTTGGTATTTCCATCAGGCTTTGCCTCACTTCCTTTTAGAATTCTCGCGATATATCAGCGCCAGCACTTCCGCCATGGCTTGATATAGAACAGCAGGAACTTCCTGCCCAACTTCGATTTGCTTGTAAAGCTGTTGTGCCAATGGTTTATCCTCGACAAATGGGATCTGATGCTGATTAGCGATCCTTTTAATATTCTCCGCTACGAAATCCAACCCTTTCGCAATGACTATAGGTGCTTGATCCTTTTTGTCATCGTAGCGTATTGCAACGGCATAATGTGTCGGGTTGGTAATAATCACTGTAGCCTCAGGTACCTGCTGCATCATTCGCTGCTGTGCCAACTGCTTCTGCTTCTGACGTCTAAAGGATTTAACCAACGGATCGCCTTCAAGCGACTTATACTCCTCTTTAACTTCCTGTTTTGTCATACGCATGCTTTTTCGAAAGTCAAAGCGCTGATAAAAATAATCTGCACCTCCCAAAACAACCATCAAAATCGCTACGTTGATAAGAAGTCCGCCTAACAAACCAGTAAAGAGTCCGAATAGTTTACCTGTGTCCATCTGGGATGCTCTCATCAGGTCATCCAATTGGCTTATCAGTGTATTCCACATCACCAATCCAACCAATGTCAGTTTAAGCAAATTCTTTATTAATCCTACAAATGCCTTTTGAGAAAAAATATTTTTAAACCCTTGAATGGGATTTAATCGCTTAATATCAGGCTTTAACGGATCTGTGGTTATCAGAAATTGTGACTGAAACAAGCCGCCTATAACCCCTGCGGTCATCATAATGAGCGCTATGGGCGCAGTCATGAGAGCCGCTTCAGATAAATAAGATTTAAAAAGTACGCCAGATGCTTGACCTGCGAGTTCAGCGTATAGTCTGTTACTAAGTGCATTCCTGAACATAATAATTGATTGCTCATACAGCAATGTTAGTAGGACAGTGAGTAATACGGCCATTATTGCCAGTGAGATGGCAGCGCTTAGATCTTGACTTTTCGGAATCTGGCCCTTCTTTTTTGCATCCTCTAGCTTCTTATGAGAAGGTGCTTCGGTTCGGCTATCTTTTTCTGAAGCATCTGAAAACCAAAACATACCCGGTCGATCAATACTTCCCACGCCTGATAATACCAGCCGATTTGAAACTATTATTGGCAGTCCAAGCTTATTCATAAAACTTTGCGAAATCAGTCTCCAGTCATCATGATACACTTGCTTGCTCCTCTTCGACTTATTATGACGCCAACGAGATCCATTGCTCTAAGTATGGCATCATATCACCCACTACTTTGATCAAATTTCTAATTAGAATTGGCAGCGCCATGGCAGAAAAAAACAGTCCTGTGAGTGTTTTTAAAGGCATCCCAAGCATAAGCACATTTAGTGAGGGAATTGTGCGTGAGACCAAACCCATCACTAAATCTGTCATAATTAAAACCAGAACAATAGGGATTGCAAGTTGGAATGCCACTGCAAAAAAATAACTAAAGGTTTCAATAATCCAATTTAAACCGCTTGATAATGGAAACTGCTTTCCAAGGGGTATGATCTCGAATGACTTATAGAACGTCGCTAAAAGAAGGTGATGCGTATTTGTAATAAATATCAAAACCAATGCAGTCATTGCGTATAGTCGGCCCATAATGGCCTGGTTCATACCTGACATTGGATTATAAACAGCACTCATTGAAAAACCTATTTGGAAATCCACCAATTGACCTGCAATTTGAACAGAAGCAAAAACTAATTGCACAACAAAGCCCATGGCCAATCCCATGACTATTTCCCTGATCGCATACAGCAAATAAAGGGAATCCGATAGCTTTGGGTCTGCAGTTCCTGAAAATGCGTAAAAATAGATGCTAAGACTCAGAACAACTGACAGAAGTACTTTTAATGATAAAGGAATACCACGGTTAGAGAAAGGAGGCGCAGTAGCGACGAACGACCCTGTTCTTAGCAGAATAAGCATTATAATTAGAAGATTCCAGTCAGAGGGGATCATTTACTGAATCTCCGCGATCATCAGAATCACCTTCTGTGTGAAACTTAGCAGTAAATTCAACATATAACTTCCAAAAATTATCAATCCTACAAAAACAGCGATCATTTTGGGAACAAAGCTCAATGTCTGTTCCTGTATTTGTGTTGTTGCTTGCAAAACACTTATTATTAGACCAACCACCAATGCAATTAAAAGCACAGGCAATGAGACTTTTAGCATTGTCATCAGCGCTTCATTAAACACATCAAGTACCACAGATTCTGACATAACTACCTCCTATCTGAAGCCTTCAATTAACGAAGTCACCACCAAATGCCAACCATCTACCATTACAAATAAAAGTAATTTAAACGGCAGTGAAATCATCACAGGCGGAAGCATAAACATCCCCATAGACATTAAAATACTTGATACTACTAAATCAATGACAATAAACGGAAGAAATAGCAAAAATCCTATTTGGAAGGCAACCCTGAGTTCGCTGATAACAAAAGCCGGCGTCAATGTCACTAGAGAAACCTCCTCAGGCGTATCCGGATAGGTATCGGATAGTTTAATAAAAAGCGCTAAATCCTTTTCACGAGTGTTTGACAGCATAAATCTTTTAACTGGAATCACCGCTTTTTCAATAGCTTCTTCTTGTGTTATTGAGCCGGCAGTAAACGGTTTCAGCGCTTCCTCATTCACTTCAGTATATACAGGAGCCATCACAAAAAAAGTCAGGAATAAAGCCAATCCAATTACAACTTGATTTGGTGGTGCTTGCTGGGTGCCGAGAGCACTCCTCAAAAAAGACATGACCACCATAATTCTGGTAAAAGCACTGGTCAATATTAAGAAAGAGGGGGCCAGGCTCAGTATGGTGAGTAAAACCATAAGACCCAGTACTCCGGTAGGCCCTCCTCCTCCTTCAATTCGAAGTGCATTGCCAAGATCTACTTCCAACGTCGTAGCAAAGGCAATCCCCAATGACATTATAAAACATTGTATCAACATTATGAAAACAACTAATCGATAGATCCTGTCTTTCATGATGTTCTCCTTAATTTTTCTACCGCTCCAGATAAATATTTACTAAAAACATCATTTTTATCCATTTCCGAATCAATGAGTTCTGCCGGATCTATATCTCTTAGAATAGCAACACTTTTTTCACTCGATGCCAGCAGATGATGATGATCTCCAACTTTGACAATAAACAATAATTGGTTTTTTCCGATAGATATTTTTTCTATAATATGTATATTTTTGCTTTTCATATTCATCGCTGTCATTTTTGCTGTTAGTCGAAGACTTAGATACGCCAATAAAACAACCGCGGGCAAGGCTACGATTAATTTTAATGCGTTGATCCAGAAGGTTTGATCTGTCATTCCTTAACCTCTCTTTTGTGGTAATGTTCTATTCTTTTCATTGACTTCAATATCATTGAATTAAAAAATCAGTGAAATACAGGTTATATAGAATATCTTGTTCAAACAACTGATTAAGTTGATCCAACAGATCTAGCCTAATAATTTCTAACGTTTGAGCTTCTGAAATTTCGCTCTTCGACAGCCCTCTCAAATGCTGAATCACAACATCTCGAATCTGCGGCATGCGAAGATCAATGATGGCTTTTGATTCATCATCTAAAATTGAAAGTGTGATGCTTGTTTTAAGAAAGTGGGTGGTACGCTCATCTTTTAAGTTCACCAGAAAACTGTCCAATGGGATCATCTGCTCTATCTGAGGTTTCTCCAGGAATTTTTGCATCCCAAATGGCCATTGACCCGTTTTAAAGTATAGCCCGCCAATTATTGAAGCCAATATAATAAAAAGGAGAATTCCAACGACTGGAATCCATTTCATCCTTTTTCTCTTGACGGACTTGGAAAATTTTTTTTCTTCAGCATTAAGTCGTTCTTCCATTGGATCCTCCTGTTTCGTGATCAATTATGATCAGAAGATTGACTCGCCGATTTAAAGCACGATTCTCATATGTGGAATTTGGAACCAATGGCTGAAATTCTGCGAATCCTGCTGCTTTTAACCTATCAGGCTCAATCTGATGTCTTTGAACAAAGTATCGTGTCACTTGAACCGCGCGGTCCACTGATAATTCCCAGTTAGTTGGATACTTATCCGTTTGAATAGGCTGATTATCAGTGTGACCTTGAATTTCAATATCATTATCTATGGTGGTAAGAAGTTTAGAAATTGTATCAAGGAGCATTTGACCATCAGTTTTGATTTCCGCTTTACCAGACTCAAATAGGACAGCTTCACTGATATTAACTAAAACACCTTTTGCGTTATAAGTCACTTCAAGATCCGCACTCAGACCATTTTCTTTGATAAACGCCTGGATCATCTCGAACATCTCCACGATTTCTGAGTCCAGGGTGGTCTGATCCTTACTTTGGGGAACCTGCATCTGTACCATAGGGTCAAATGGCAATTGATCAGCACCTGAGGGTGTCTCATTGAAAATCATCGTAGATGGATTGCCTGACAGCACAGATTGAAGCGAGGCTGCTGCTTGTTTAAATTTGATGATGTCCAACGTGGAGAAAGAATAAAGAAGAATAAAGAAGGTCAACAACAAAGTCATTAAATCAGAAAAAGTAACAATCCATCCTTGCGACCCGCTGGATGCTTCATCGAAATTTTTTTTCCTCCTTCTCGCCATTAAGCAGCCTCATTCCGCTTCAGTTCCAAATAAGCCTTTCGCTCCTTTGGATTCAGGTAGGTCATGATGATTTCTTCAACGACCCGTGGATTTGTGCCTGCTTGAATTTCAAGTATGCCAACTACAATCATCTCACGTCTGTAAATCTCACTTTTTGTTTTGATTCTTAAGTTGGTGGCAATTGGCACCAGAACCAGATTCGCAAAAAAAGATCCATAAAAGGTAGTGATCAAAGCAACTGCCATACCGGAGCCAATGCTGGAAGCATCCTGAAGCTGACTAAGCATGACAATAAGACCTATCAATGTCCCAAGCATACCAAATGCCGGCGCCAGTTCTCCCCAGGTTTGAAAAATATCTTGAGAAACTTTATGACGGTTTTTGGTGGTCTCTATCTCTATTTCCATAACATCCCGGATGACTTCGGGATCCATCCCATCAATGACCATTCGTATGCACCTTACGATAAAATCATCATCAATGTCATCTAATTGATCTTCTAAAGCCAGTAACCCATCTTTTCGGGACTTTCTAGACATAGCAGTGAAAAGTTCGACCAAGTGAAGCAGGTTTTCTTCAGTATTCTCAGTGATTTTTTTAAGGGCAACCGGGATATTCTTCAAATCATCAAGCGGATAACTGATTGTCAGCGCACAGAATGAACCAAACAATGTAATGATGACAGAGGACAAACTCCAGAAACTCTTTAAATTGCCCGCGAGGGCAATTGAGACGATGATCAGCGTTACCCCCGCGAACATAGCTATTAATGGAATGTTGTTTTTTTTCATTTTCGATCCTCCGAATGAACGAGCCGCAGCACGCCCCCAATCGACCGCTGATAAACTCGGATCCGTTCGATAATTTCAGACGGCGTCTCCTGAACTCTGATTCTATTACCATCTGTTAAAGTTATAAGCGTGTCTGGAACCAAATCGATTCTGTAAACCAACATCTCATTCAGAAAAAAAATATCACCTTTAAGCGTAGTTAATTCAATCACGCACCATCAGCTACCTTTTCAAATTCAGTAGTTCTTGCAGCATTTCGTCAGAGGTTGTAATCGTTCTGGAGTTTGCTTGATAAGAGCGGCTGGTTATGATCATTTCAGTAAATTCATTAGCTAAGTCAACATTGGACATTTCGAGATAACCCTTCCGAATGATTCCAAAGCCATTCTGTCCTGAATTTCCAAAAGAAGCATTACCTGAATTTTGAGACTGTCCATAGGTATTGCCGCCTTGTTTTTCAAGACCGCCGGCATTTGCAAAACGAATAACCGGGACCTGTCCGAGTTCGCGGTTGACACCGTCAGAATATCTTACCATCACCTTTCCTGAGCCATCAATGGTAAAAGATACTAACGATCTGATCTCGCCTTCTATATTGATGCTGTCCGGAATGACGATTGGCTTAAGATCTTCAGCTTCGACCTCTTCCATATTGATATCAGCTCCAACTGCTAACGTCGCGCCGGAATCATCCAGCGTAACATTACTGATCCCCATTAAACGAAAACCACTGCCCATGATTAAATTACCTGTGCTGTCTCGCAGGAATGAGCCATCTCGTGTAAATCTAAGCTCGTCCAGAGCTTGGATCGATTCAGATTCACACACTGCAAAAAAACCATTGCCTTCCAGCGCAAAATCAAGCTCTCTGCCAGTCGGCTGCAGTGATCCGTTTGTCATATTAGTGGAAATTTTTCCGACACTGACACCAAGACCGATCTGCTGTGGATTAATGCCGCCAAGGCCACCCTGAATCGGAGATTGACCGCTGTTGATCATCTCGCTGAGCAAGTCTTGGAATTGAGCAGTCCCTGATTTAAATGCAGTTGTACCTACATTGGCTATGTTATTCCCTATAACGTCCATTTTCGTTTGATAACTTCTCATACCACTGACACCGGAATACATGGATCTTAACATTTACATAACCTCCTGGTTTAGTATGGCTGCTTCCGTCGATCGGCAGCCTGGGCTTCCTCAATGAGGTCCGGCCCTTGATTTAGGTTCACTTAATGGTTACCGCGCTGTCAATCTGTGTTAAAATATTAATCTCATCCTGGACGGGTATAGCTGTTATAATCGTTCTATTCCCGACATTGGCTATGAATGCCGTTTCTTTAAAAAACATCACAGTATTTCTGCCGCCCTTCTTCTCAAGTTCATTCAATGCATATTTCATTTTATCAACATCTTCCGGATTTAACTTGATATTGCGTTGCTCAAGCCTTTGTTGAGCGTGAGCTGAAAATTTTAGTTCACTGGTTTGGTTTAAAAGCTGCCTGTCAAGTAGAGCTTTAAACCCACCGTGTTCTTGAGCCGTCGCTTGTGTTTTAAGCCCTGAGGTCTGCGTCTTTTTCGTCTCTATAATAGGCGGCTGCTGCACTCGAATCGCCATTAAAAAACACTCCCTTCCCATGCAGCCTTGCTCACTCAATCACCTGAACCGGACTTCCAACGCTCAGCACTTTTGGATAAGCATAAGTCTCACCATTCACGACATATTTGATTCCCTGCTGAGATATTTCAACCCGTTCAAGAATGCCTGAAACAACTCCTGTTTCCAAAGTTTCCAGATCAACCTGTTTTCCAATCATTGACATAGCATGATTCGTGGAATTCAAATTGTAAAGTGTGTTGAGTTGATCTGCCAAATTCTCGAGCTTTTCAATCATTGCGAATTGAGACATCTGTGCGATATATTCGCTGTTGTCTCCACCTGACATTGGGTCTTGGTACTTCAATTGAGCAGATAAAATTTTAAAAAAATCGTTTTTACCAATAAAGCTGCTTTGATCTGTCAAACTTTGCTTCTGCTGTGTTGATGCTGCTGTATTGGCAAAAATGTTCGTATTCTGAATATCCATAAATTCACCTCCTGTACAGTTACGCCCACAGATCAAGTTGATTTCGAATCCTAAGCTGCGCAATCACTTCGCCAGGTTCAGCTGTCATGTCGGTTTCTCTGTTTCGAAAAAATTTTTCTTGTGGGAATCGTTGATTTTTTTGGTGGAAAGCTTGTTCTTCCCGCCCGCTCTGACCGAATTCGAATCCACTGGTAATATTCAATTGTGTCTCAAAATTTCCTGATGTGATTCTTTGCTCAGTTAGCGATGTCGTCAGATTTACCAATTGCTTCTGGAGGATCGTCCGGGCAGCCTCTGAATCGACTTTTACCAACCCGGAAATAATCCCATCTTTTAACCTGATGTGAATCTCGATCTTTCCAAGGGTCTCAGGATGCAAGGTCATTTTCAGCACTCTGGTTTCACCCTCTTTGATGAGCTTCGCGTGTTCAGTAACCTGTTGTGGAATTTCAACTGGCCTTATTCTATCGGGCAACGCTTGTGCTTGATAAGTTTTTGGCGGTGCATCACCTATAAGCAATCCTTTTGATGACTCCTGATCTGATTTCAATTGGCTGCGATGCTTTGCTGCATCTTCTGGCACCTCACCTTCCATTAGAACGTTCGAATCAATACTATTCGAATGGTCTAAGCGCCTGGTTTGTTTAAGCCCCTGAAGGTTCTCTCCAAAATTTGGCGGAATTATTGTTTCGCGCATTTCACTGTCAGAGAGCTCTGACAAAAATAGATGACTCAGAGCGCTTTTAGAGGATGGGACGGCCACATTCTCAGATATAGAGTTCTTAGATATATTTCCAGTAGTTACTTTTGGGTCAAAATCCGCAGCCGGCTTATACGCCTTCGATGAAAGTTCAATTGATTCACTTCTAACAAAAGCGTTTAATCTGCCTCTTTCATTTTCCGCGATTAATTGTGTGTCAGACTGTTTGGTCATTTCAATACCCTCATAGTTCTGAGCTTTGGCAGATGCCTTATTCCTCATCATCACCGTGTCAGCATTCATTTCAAGGGGCCTTCCCGGGGACATGTCAAGCGGCTCTTTAATAACCTCACACTGCACTTCTTTTAAATTCTTCAGTATTGTCTCCGGATTAATACTTTCCCCTTGTGAGTTTATCTTCGAACACTGGTTTTCATTTAAGATCTTCCTTTGATCCAAAACACCGAGCAAGCATTCAGAAAAGGACAGCGTCTCAGAAAAAGACACTTCATCATCTGATTTACATGTATTTCTACAAGAACTTGCAGTTTTATGGTGTTGAACCGTACTGTTTATTTCTGTTGCTGATATTTGTAACACCTTTATTTTCACCTCCTCTTCTCCAGAATTCTATAATCTTCACCACCTCCTTAACGTCTTCTATGATAAAGGTTCACTGCAATTTCATCCAATGTACTTTGTGTCAGACGATCCTGATGGTCAGAAAAAGACTTCTGCTCATTCTCCCTATGACGCTCCAGCATTCTTACTTCCAATTGACCTTCAATCCAGCGTTGCTTTGCTGCAGCCAAGTCCTTAGCAGCCTTCTCTTCTCTGCTAAGGACCTCGTTCAAGCTGCTTCTTAAAAAATCGCGGTATGCATAGGTTAATTGAATATCAGCAGGTTTCAAATAATTCTCTTGAGACCCTAATTTTAAGCTGTTCTGATATCGCTGTTTGTGATTTTCACTTTCAATGCGAGTATTCTCATAAACGTCAGTCAATTCAGCAAGTTCTTTTTTTAATTGGGTTGCTCTGAAGTTTTTATGTTCTAATACTTTAGCCAAGCTGTATGATGGCTTCTTCAAAGGTAACACCCTCTTAATCGAAATTTTGAAGTAATTGATCAATTTTTTCCCAAGTAGATTGACAATGACTAAACTCATCAATCCTCTGTTTTAAAAATTGATCCAACTTAGGCTTTGTCTCAATCGCACGATCAACGGCCTGACTTGAACCAGGCTTGTAGGCACCTATCTGAATCAGATCTTCCGCCTCTTTATAAATGCCCATCATATGTCTCAATTTAGAAATCTGTTCCTTTTGATCATGTGAAACCAAGTCATTCATCAATCGGCTAATACTTTGAGTCACATCAATAGCAGGATAATGATTTTTTGCCGCAAGTTCCCGGCTCAATACAATATGACCATCAAGTATGCCTCGAACCGCATCAGTAATTGGCTCGTTCATATCATCTCCCTCTACAAGAACTGTATAGAAAGCAGTGATGCTGCCTCGGTTTGAAGTGCCACTTCGCTCAAGGAGCTTTGGCAGTAACGCAAACACAGAAGGTGTATACCCTTTTGTTGCTGGTGCCTCCCCAGCTGCCAAGGCAACTTCCCTTTGAGCCATTGCAAACCGCGTTACAGAATCCATCATCAGGAGGACATGCTTGCCTTGATCCCTAAAATATTCTGCTATAGCTGTTGCAAGAAATGCCCCTTTCAATCTGACCAACGGTGGCTGTTCTGACGTCGCACAGATGATCACCGATTTCTTAAGACCCTCTTCTCCTAAATCCTTTTCCAAGAAAGCTTTTACTTCACGACCACGTTCTCCAATAAGAGCAATTACGTTGATGTCAGCATCACTGTAACGGCTGATCATGCCAAGAAGAGTGCTTTTTCCAACGCCGCTTCCAGCGAAAACGCCTAATCTTTGACCATGACCGCAAGTTAAAAATGCATCTATTGCTTTAATACCTGTATGCATGATTTGTGAAATAGCTTTTCGCTGCAATGGATTTGGCGGACTCCTATATAGTGGAATCTCAGTATGACAATGATTTAGATTTTGATTCAACAGCATTGGCTTTCCCAACCCATCCAAAACCATACCCAACATACTTTCTCCAACATTTATAGTCATCGCCTTTCCAGTTGGTATGACAGGGCATCCTGTCATTATGCCATCCAACTCTCCCAAGGGCATCAAAATAACACTGTCACCCCTAAAACCAATAACTTCTGCCGAAATTGAATGTTGACTTGGTAAAATGATGTTGCAGATTTCGCCTACAAAAGACTTCATGCTTTTTACTTCAATAGTCAGGCCAATAACTTGGTCGACTTTTCCCGAATACTCAAATGGCTGAAATCTTTCCAAAACGTTTTGAAACCGCGAATAAGGTATCATATCGGTATAGCCTCTTGACTTGCTTTATGTAATGATAAGATTTCCGCCATCAGTTTTTCAATCTGCCTGCCTGGATGAAAAGCGATGATCTTGGCTTCGGTCTCGCAATGAATAGCATTTTTATCAATTTCATTGTTTTCCACAAACACCAATTTGCTTTCCGGGCAAAGATCCTGAAAGTTTCTTATGGTTGCATCCATTATCTCATAATCTTCCGGATGGAAATTACATACAATCCTATTGGATTGTGACAGTTCCTTCAACATTTGCCTAAGAGGCACTTTTAGATTTTCGGCTGACATATGAGACTGAACGAAGGTAGAAGCGACTTGAAAAGCCAACTGTATCAAATGCTCTTCATGGGTTTTCTCCAATAAAGTCAATAAGCTGTGGGTTGACTTCAAAAGCTCAACGGATTGGGTGGAAATCTCAGTAAGCTTCTGTTCCAAGCTTGCTGCAGCCTGGTTTAAACCTTCATTATAGCCTTCTTCAAAACCGCTCTGCCTTGCCTGGAATCTTATGCTTTGAGCTTCTGCACGCGCTTGGTCCAAGACAGCTTTTTCATATAGCTCCAGTTCTTCTAAAAAAGAGTCCGTAAGAAGTTCAGAATCCCTTAATTCTTTGTGTGGCATTTTGATAGAAATTTGATCTGAATGCTTCAGAACGGGCTGCTTGATGACATTATAAGATGATGGCATCCTCATCCGCCCTTCCTAAAATAATTTCCCCACTTTCTTCCAGTCGTCTGATGTGACCAACAATCTTTTTCTGAGCATCTTCAACCATTGAAAGCCGAACCGGACCTAAAAATTCAATGTCGTCTTTGAGTGTCTCAGCAGCGCGTTTCGATACATTGTTGAAGATTATTGAAGCCACTTCTGTTGAGGCGCCTTTCATTGCCAGTGTTAAATCTTCATTGTTAACTTCTCTCAACACTCTTTGTATCGCGCTGCGATCCAGAGTAACGATATCCTCAAAGACAAAAAGATTTGCACGGATTTGCTCAACTAATTCAGGGTGATCAACACCGAGTTCATCTAAAATTCGCTTTTCAGTACCTCTGTCGGCGGCATTTAGAATGTCAACAAGGGATTTCACCCCACCTACAGATTCCATTTCATTATCCACCACATTTGAAAGTTTGCTTTCTAAGACTTCTTCAATTTTTTTGACAACTGCTGGTGAGGTACTATGAATTGAGGCAATACGATGTGCTACTTCCGTCTGAAGTTCATCCGGCAATTCGGAAAGAACTTGCGCGGACTTGTCTGGTTGTAAATAACAAAGAACAAGCGCTATTGTTTGAGGTTGTTCGTGTACAAGCAGTGTAGATAAGTGATGGGAATCTGCTTTTCGCGCGATTGAGAACGGCTTTTCATTATGTGCCATTTGGCTTAATGTTTCGATAATGCCTTGAGCACGTTGAGCTCCCAGTGCCTTGTTCAGAAGATTTTTCGCATAATCGAGTCCGCCATCCATATTAAACCTGCGTTTGGAAACAAGTTCCATGAATTCTTTTGTAACCTTATCACTTACACTCGGCTCAATCTGCTTGAGATTGGCAATTTCATATGTAATTCGCTGAATTGTATTTTCTGGCAAATGGCGCAAAACTGATGCTGAAGCCTCAGGGCCGAGGCTCATTAAAAGGATCGCGGCTTTCTTTATACCGTCATTCTGCTCTTTCAATATCTTGCTCAAAAGCCTCACCTCTTATAAATTTGCTTAAGATTCTCTAACCCAGTTTTTCAAAAGCTCTGCAATTTCCTGCGGACGCTCTGATGCAAATTCTTGAAGAGAATTCCCTGGTTTTTCAATGGCTCCAAAAAGATCATTCAAAGTTGGTGAAGCTGGTATCCCTTCCTCATCTGTCACATTAATAGTTCGGTATCCTTTTGGAGCAGATGCCAAAGCACCATTTTTTGAGTAAGTAGCCTCTGCCGTGATCCCTGCTACATCTCTCCTGCCTCTCAGCAAGACCGCAATCAGTATCGAACCGAAAACCAAAGCCGCTATACTTTTAAAAATGGTAATCAGAAGCTCTTTATCCATTCCCAGCAATTTACCTTCAGCTTCTTGAATCCGCTTTGCTTCCTCCAAATCCGCCACTAAGGATTCCTCATAACTTCTATCAAACACCAATCCTTCAATATTGATCTTGTCACCACGGTCACGATCGATTCCCGCAGCAGCCTCAACCATGCTCTGGATGCGGTTTTTCATATCATCACTCATTACCCCGTCATATACTACAGAAACGTTCAACCTGCTAATCACACCGACTGCTTTAACTGAAGAAATCTCGGTACGGTCGATCTCATACTCAGAATAGGCGTCAAAGGTTTGAAGGACCCCATTTTCATCTTGTAAAACTAAGTTCTGGGTATTGTTGTCTATCGGTCCAGCCGAGAGCGCTGCTTGAATTCCTTCTCCGCTGTAACTTTCCTGACGGCTTTTCACAACAGGTGTTTCCCCATAGATAACCTTATAAATTTCCTCATTGTCAAAATTGACTTCAGCAAAAACTGAGACGACCACCTTATCCCGTCCTAATGCTTTTTCAAGCATATCATTCACATTCGCTGCGATTTTCGATTCAATACCATTGCGCAGGTCCAACTGAGAGGATGTTGTGTTTTGGGTTTCAGTTGCAGTTTTTACCTGGAAAGCAGCACTTAACAAATTTGCTTTAGTATCCAGAACTGTGACATTTTCCTTTGGAAGATTTTTAACCGCGCCACTTACTAATGATAAAATGCCTCCTACCTGATCTTGTGTTAAGCTTCTACCTGGTTCAAACTCAATTACCACAGTGGCTGTTGATTTTTGTATTTCCTTTTCAAAAAGAGAACTTTCTGACATATTTAAATGTACCCGTGCGAAACGGACCTCTTCAAGGGCTCGGATTGTTCGTTCCAGTTCACCTTGAATTGCGCGTTGATACATGATTTTTCGATCTTGATCCGTCACCATAAGCCCTTGGTTGTCAAATAGCTCAAAGCCGGTTGTGGTATCCGGCAAGTTACCATTTATGGCCAGTTTTAACCTGAGATCGTTGACGACCTTTTCATCCACCAGAATAGTCGTTCCACCATCTTCTAACTTATACCGGATGTCGCCTGTACCTTCAATTTCCTCTACGATTGCGGCTGCGTGAGCTAACTCCAACCGGCTGAATAAAACCACATAATTGACTCTTCCAAGTACCAGATAATATAATGCAAAAAACAAAACAAAAGAAAACACTGCGGCTATCAGCATTTTCTTCACTCCATTGCTTAAATTGTTGTATTTTTCTTTAATTGTCGCAATCTGGTTATTGAGAGCCGCCATAAGTTATTCTCCTTTAAAGTTGCATATTCATCATCTCTTTATAAGCTTCCATCACTTTATTGCGAACCTGCATGGTTAATTCCAGCATGAGTCTAGCCTCTTCAGTCGCGATCAGTACCTCGTGAAGCTCCACTTTTCCACCTGTCATCATTTCTTGAGTGAGTGCATCTGCTTTGATTTGAGATTGTTCAACCTTTTGCAATTGCGATTTAAGCATGGCACTGAAGCTTTCTGTTCCAGCCTCTGGCTTTGTCGCTTGGTTTGACAGCGGAGTCAATAATGGAAGTCCGGGATTGATTTTCATTTGTCGCTCTCCTTTATTTATTTTCCAATTTCCAGCGTTTTTAGAAGCATGCCTTTGGTTGCATTGAGAGCTGTCACATTGGCTTCATAAGCGCGTCTCGAAATCATCATATCAATCATTTCCGTCAGCAGATTTACATTGGGCATCCTAACATTTCCATTTTCATCCGCATCCGGATGCCCAGGATTATAAACCAATGGCGTTTCCTCCGATGAATCTCTCACCGCGACGGCTTTAACGCCAGCACTTTGAATCTGAGGCCCTCCATTTTTTGAAATGGTTTTTTCCAAATGTTCCTGGAATACAGCGATTTTCCTTATATACGGCCCGCCATTTTCAGTCCGGGTGGTTTCAGCATTCGCAATATTGGCGGATATAGTATCCATCCTTAGCCTTTCAGCCGTCAATCCGCTTGTGTGAATGTTCATAGCGCTAAACATGCCCATGGCTAACGTCTCCCTTCATGGATCACATAACTCGCCATTCGGTATTTTTGATTAATTTGTTGGATCAACGACTGGTAAAGTATCTGATTAGCAGCCAATTGACTCATTTCAAGATCTAAATCCACATTGTTGCCGTCATTGTTCATACTTCCGGAATAATCTTTTCGCACTTTGGGTTCAACCGCAGAAATGTTTTTTTTCATTTCATCCAGTTCTCCCGCAGCCTTATTTCCTTCTATGACTTTTTTCAATTCGACTTCGAAATTTACTTTATTGGCTTTAAATCCTTTTGTATTCAAATTGGAAAGGTTTGAAGCAATTGCTTCCTGTCTTAGCTGAGTACCATCTATGGCCTTTTTCAGCAATAAATACGTCATATCATTCTGTATCATACGCACACTCCTGCAACCGAAAACGCGGCAGCCCGGACTCACCTGCCTTTCTCATGTCAGTTTGGCATATTCAGCCATTATACATTCTGTTTCTTAACTGTTTTTTCAAAATAACTACAAAAAACTTTTCCGGAGCTATTCAGCATCTTGCTGAATTAAATCAGTAAACACCCTGTTTCATTACAGGTGTTTGTTCAGATTCTCATCAGACTTGCCATTCGCAGAAAAGTAAAATTGTGGATTTGAATAGCTAACTTAACGGAGTCCAGTTTCGTTCATCAAAAATCGAAAATAATAAACTGGGATGCGTAATCAGCATTAAAATATCAAATCGAATATATAGTTTTCGAAATATGTAATAGAGCGATGAAAAAAATGACTAACACTTGCAATATGAAAGTTTCTCAACACTTGACATAATAAATATTATTTATTTAATGATACCATATCTAGTGAAGTAATCAAATGATAATCACTTATTTTCAGTATTATTTTTTGAATCAAAAATGCTCATTCTACAGTTTTAATTAATAACTATGGCCATTCTACGGATTACACCTTCTTATCAAAAATACCTGGTTCTGATCCACCAGTGCGTCTCATTTGAGCGGACAACTCTCTTGCTTTCTTTACCTCGCGCATTTCATCAATCAGAGCCTGCCTTTTGGCATTCAGCATCACCTGATATCCCTGATGCAGCGTCAAAATCTCTGCCATCAGTTTCAAATTGGCTTCTCTCAGCTCTGACAATACCGCTGAGGATGAACTGTCATTTTTCATCCAAGACAAATTAAACCTTTGATCCAAAGCATCTATCTGGCTCAAACACTCATCAATCTGATCCGATTTGCTTTCCTCAGCACTCTGATCAAGTCCATATATTAACCTCCAGGACTCGAGGAATACCAGTCTCTGTCTTAGGTAGTCTATTACACTATCCTGGTTCATCCCCTTCACTCCAATCAAAGATGCTGCCAGCTTGACCTAAGCTCCTCAAGGTATGTCCGAACTTCAGCCACAAGGACTGAATCCTTTTTCACATTAGCTTGGACCAGGCTCCAGTGAAAATAATCATATAACTGATACAATTGGCCAGCAATTTCTCCGCCTGCGTCGAAATTCAGAGTGGCCATCAGTTCTACCAGAATATCCTGGGTTTTTACCAATTTATGATGAACTGTTTCATAGTCTTTGCTTTCAATCGCTTTCTCAGCGACCATCAAATTGGTGACAGCACCGTCATATAACATCAGGAGAAGTTTTTTTTGAGGAGCTGTGCTGATCTGAGCACCGCCATAAGCATTGCTCGCCTGTTTCAGTGCTGCGCCGTAACTTGTCATTGGACTACACTCCCTTTAAACTATGTTGACTGCATACCGCCTAGCTGCGCGCTAAGCCAGTTCGCCTGGGCCTCAGACTTCTGGAGAGCTACGTCCAGCTTTGAAAACATATCCACATAATACGCTTCCTTTTTAAGCATTTTCTCTTCAAATGCCTCCATTCTTCGGTCCAAATCTCTGATCGCCCGTTCAATGGTTTGGTTCTTCCCAGCAATGGTGCCCTTGGATTTGTCAGTGAAAGCCAGGACCAGCGCTTCCAATTGGACGCCCATGCCCACCTTAGTAAGGACAGGACTTTCTGCCGATGGTTGTTCCACAGTGTCTGAGAAGAATTGATGTATACTTTGCGGATTCTCAGCGAAGGCTTTTCGAAACTTCGCGTCATCCAGTTTCAATGTTCCTTCTCGGTCTGCCGTGGTTAGACCTATTTCAGAAAGGTTTTTCATACCGGAAGCTGTTTCTGTCAGGTTGGAAGTGATGGCCTGGCGAAGCGCGTTTTGTAGACGGACCAATGCATTTTCACCATACAGCTTGCCCTGGCTGCCAGCCACTTCTTTGCTGCCCGCAGCGGTTTGAGTTTTCAGGAAGGATACTGTGGAATTGTATTGTTCAACAAAGGCTTTGAATGCCTCCACAGCCTTGTCCTGATCCTCCGTCACCGTTATTTCCAGGGACTCGCTTTCGCCTGTTGCCGACTTGAGCTGAAGGGTCATGCCCAGCACGGCATCTGTAATGGTATTGGTCTCACGAACCATTTCATGCCCATTGACGCTGAACTGTGATTGAAGTCCCAACGAGAGGCTACCCTCTTGAAGACCAAGATTCTCAAGAACGCCGATGTCCGTTGATTCAGCCGTGATCGCCTGGCTGCCATAACTCGCAGCGGAAAGTACCAGCCTCCCATCTATCACACTGGCTTCAACCCCGCTGGCCTGACTCTGTCGGTTGATGCTTCTGACAATGGTCCGGAGGGATTGATTCGCTTCGATTTGAATAGTGGCTGTCGAGGTTTCGGAGGTGCTGAGAGTCAGACTGCCTGACAGTCCCAAGGCCACATCTGGATTTTTCTCAGTCATGGACGTACCCGTCAGTGTTGAGCGTGTAGCCAACCGGGTAATTTTCACCTCATAGCTGCCTGCCGGTGCATCTGAGCCACCGCTGACGCTAAGCTTTGCAGAGTCTGAGGAGGAAAGCGTTCTTGAGTAATAGGTTTCCTCCTTTGACAAAGACTTAAGCTTTTCCATCAGATTATCAAGCCGGCTCATGACGTCCTTCCAGGCGCTTTTCTGACTTTCGATCGCGGACTTTTTCTGGGTCATCAGCGTCAGCGGTCTTTTTTCAACTGCTATCAGCTTATCTATGACGGACTGATCCATGCCTGAATACGATCCAATAAAATTAATGCCTGCCATACAGCACCTCCGACTCTCTTACGCGCGTTTATCCACCAGTACGCCCACCAGATCCCACAAACTGTCCATAATCTCAATAAGTTTCTCTGGTGGAATTTCTTTAACCACTTCTTTGGTCTCATTATTGACGAGTTTGATGACGACATCCCCGGTTTTCTCGTGGATTTCAAACTGAAAATGGGTGTCTTTTCCAAAGATGACGGCATTGGCTTCATCAATAATTTTTTCCAGCTGCTCCGCAGATTTTTTGTTAGAATCTCCTTTAGCCGGTTGGTGATGTGCCTGCCCAAATTCTTTGTCAATTTTCTTTTTACTGTCTTCAATTGGGGTCCGCTGCCCTTGCTCTTGTAATACCTTGAGCACGGGACTGGTGTGATGTAACCGATCAATCCGGTGATCCATCCGGGTTCCCTCCACTTCACTCACTTACTTATGGGATCCTGATCCATGTTCAAAACTAAGAAAAGAGCCGGCAGCAGCACCGGCTCTCTCAATCTCCATTCGTCTCTCAATTAGCGAAGAAGCTGGAGTACAGCCTGAGGCTGCTGATTTGCCTGAGCCAGCATGCTCGTGGAAGCTTGGGTCAGGATGTTGTTCTTTGTAAATTCCATCATTTCCTTGGCCATGTCCACGTCACGGATGCGTGATTCAGCAGCAGTGAGGTTTTCAGAAGCGGTGCCCAGGTTGTTGATGGTATGCTCGAGGCGGTTTTGGGTGGCGCCTAAATCAGCACGGTGAGTTGAAACATCATTAATAGCTGTATCAAGAGCAGTTAGATCTGATGCTGCAGTAACTGACAAACCTGTTGCTGTCATATTAGCCATTGTGATAGTCATAGTATCACCGGTATTTGCACCGATTTGCAAATCCACACCATTGGTATTATTAAGTAAATCGATTCCGTTGAATTTGGTTTGATTCCCAATTCTGTCCATTTCAGCAACAAGCTGCGTTTTTTCAGCAGTAATCGCAGCTAAATCCTCAGTGCTATTGGTTTCATTTCCCGACTGAACAGTTAATTCTCTCATTCTTTGCAAAATACTATGTGTCTCATTCAACGCACCTTCAGCTGTCTGAATCAAAGAAATGCCGTCTTGCGCGTTTCTTGAAGCCTGATTCAAACCTTTGATCTGGCCTCTCATCTTTTCTGAAATCGCGAGACCTGCTGCGTCATCACCGGCGCGGTTGATTCTCAGACCTGAGGAGAGCTTCTGGAGCGATTTGCCTTGTGCTTCTGTTGCTGCGGTGAGTCTGGAGTGTGTGTTGAGCGCGGATAAATTATTGTTGATTCTCATGATTTTTCCTCCCTGAAGGGTATATTTGGCATCCATGCCGTTGGGTTTGCGGACTTACGATCTGTACGGCCGTTACAGTTCTTCGCCCTTAATGTCTATATCGCCGTTTCCTGCGAAACGTTAAGACCTTTTTTCTATTTTTTTAAAAATTTTCTTGCGGCCTCCAAAGCTGCCTTGTTTTCCTGTGATACCGCCTCCAAAATTTCCTTCCGGTGTACTTTTACCTCAGGTGGCGCGGAAATGCCAATCCGCACCTTGCCCTCCTCCACACCAAGGATTACAACCTCAATCTTGCCGTCAATGATCAATGCCTCGTCCAGTTTTCTAGTCAAGACCAGCATCTTTGGCCTCCCCGCCTCGTCTCAGAGGCTCCCGGGTCGTGAAAACCGGATGGCTTAAAACCACTTGGCTGGCACTTCGTGTCTTAAGATTGATGACTAAAGGGGCGATAAGATTCATGGTCGAAGCTTCAACCGGATTCTGAAGGGTAACAACCGCAAGGACCTGGACATCCTCCTCAGTGCTCAGTTCAAGGCTATGGCAGACAGACTCCGGGATATCGATTTCATAGTCCTCTATCCAATTCCAGGGGCTGGTTAGAATGAAGCCGACATGCTCCTCTTCCAGCGACATCAGGCCAAGAAAAGAGGTCTCAGGGATGTAAACCAATTCGAAATTTCTCAGAGTCTCAAACCCAGGAAGTCCCTCAGAAAACACTACCCGGCCAACTTCATTATATCTGGAGGTCGGTTCAGAATGTATTTGAGCTTGCATGTTTTTATGCCTCCCTATGGGTTATAGATAGTCAAGCAGCGTCGGTTGAAGGATCTTAGCGCCTGTGGACAGCGATGCCTTATAGGTGTTTTCAAGCATAGCGAATTCCATGACCTTTTCAGCAAAGTCAATGTCTTCCGTTTTGGAGAGCAACTCCGTCAAACGCAGGGACTCCGAACTATTGAGCTCCATCATAGCCTCCAGACGGTTGGAGGTAGCGCCGTTGCTGGTTCTGAGACTGAGGAGGGTATCAATTTGCCCATCCAGCTGTTTTAGAATCTCGCCGCCTAGGTGCGAACGTTCCGGCGACACAGGATCCTTCAAACCTGTCACAAGTCGGTTCAGTGTACCTGCAAGGCTGGCAGGTGAGGCTGAATCCTCACTTCCCATTATTGATTTCCCGGTGATGTTCATCTTAATGGTGACTCCAGTGAGAATTTCTCGCTCAAGAACACCTTCATCCCCGTTAAATGTCAACAACCCGGAAGTCTGGTCCACCGAAAAAGGCGGGGTCGTGGTTTTCATGCCTCCAAAAATATATCGGCCATCAAAATTTGTATTCCCAATAGATGCGAGACCTTCAATGATCTGACCCACTTCTGCCTCAATAGCCTTGAATTCAGAGGCACCCATGGTGCCATTGGCTGCGGCGATAGTCAGCTCTCTGAGTCTGATCAGGCTGGTTCCCATCTGCCCTAAAGCGCCATCTGTGGTCTCAACCCAGCCATAAGCATCCTCCATGTTTCGGCGGTATTGTGTATTATTGCCAACGGCAGACTCAAGCATCATAGCTTTTGAAACCATGGCCGGCTGATCAGATGGCCTGGAATATAATTTGCCGGAAGCCAGCTGATTCTGGGCCTTTTGCATGTTTCTCATATTTCGTCGGAGGTGAATCAGAAAATCTTCTCCCATCATGCGGTTAGTGACTCTCATTATTCTTTTCCTCCCTATCTTCCCATGTTGATCAGGGTATCCAGCATGGTAACCAGCGTACTCATGACACGGGCATTGGCCTGATAGCCATTTTGAAACTTGATCAGCGCTGCGATTTCTTCATCTATAGATACCCCCATAACCGATTCCCGGCGTTGATGGAGCTGATTTAAAAGCGCTGTTTCATTGTCTTGCATGCTTCTGCTGTAGTTGGAAGAAACGCCCAGTTGTGTAACCAAAGCACGGTATCTGCCGTCTGCGGACTCTCCGTTTGATGCCGTGAAGCTCATCGTTTCCGGGTCATAGGTACTGAGTTCTGTGTTTAATCCCACGTTGCGCAGGGCCGCAACGGCCAGCGCTCTGGATCCATCCCCCGCAGGCCCGTCCAAATCCTTTCCGGCTTGAAGGCTCCAGGGATCATCTCTCAGTTCTTGGTTAACCCTGATATTATCTGCGCGAATCACTCCGCTGTCATCACCTGCAGTAAAGAATTCAGTGCCGGAATCCTCTCCGTAGACCTGATTGACCAGACCCGCTAATCCGGATGCCACTTCATCAAGCTGACGGGCGTAACCCGCCGTCTCATCCAACATGCTTTGAAGGCCTTGGATGCGTCCGATGCTGAATTCGACAGGACGATACTCCAAAAAATCACCTTGTGTTTCCCTTGATGTGACAACCGCTGATCCCACTTTCCATTCAGCACCCTCATATTCAGATGCTGGAATCATTAAAGTTCGAAGTTCGTTCGAGCTTCCGCCGGCTGCCAGAATTACAGAGACATAGGCCGGCTCGTCACCATCGGCAGGGATCATTTCTGTAGACTGCACTACACTGAAAACGTCATTGGCAGGTCTGCGAATCAATTCTATACCATTTGTTTTTAAGGAAATCCCACCATCCTGGTTTTCCTGTACCTCAAACGTCACAAACCCTGAGAGTTGATCCAGCATTAAATCCCGTTGGTCCATCAAGTCATTTGGCGCGATGCCTCTGTTGACGGATTCCATAATTTGCTCGTCAACGGCTTTCAACTGCTCCAGTCTGGTATTGACTTCAAAAACATTCTGTGAAATCTGGTTTAGAATATCAGATTCCAGCCCCTTAAGCTGAGAGGCAGTATGGTTGAATCGATCCGCCAACGTCACAGACTGTTCCAGTACTAACGTTCTGGAAGTAGTACTCTCCGGGGTCTTGCTCAGTTCCTGCCATGCGTTCCAGGTGTCTCTCATGGCGGCGCTGATGCCAGTACTGGATGGCTCTGAGAAAATGATTTCCAACTGGTCGTTGACCTCATTCTGAGAGGCAAAAGTTTCGTATCGGCTGGTTTCCAGTCTTACCTGTGTATCAATAAAGGCATCACGAATCCGCATAACACCCTCAGTTCTGACGCCGGTACTGATCTCTCCTATACCGGGAATCTGCTGGGGCACATTGGTCACCAGATTAACACGTTTTCTGGCGTAGCCCTCAGTCTGTGCATTGGCAATATTATTAGAGGCCGTGTTGACAGATTCCTGCATGGCGCGCATGCCACTATTGGCAATATTCATGGTGCTGTATATTCCTGACATGATCAAGCCCCTTTTCTGGCGGTTGTGAATCTTGCAACTTAAATGGATTTATCCAACCAGCCTGGCTGGTCGCTCAACGTCTGACGCTTTTCGCCTGATTCGGCATAAGTCGCCGGCACATCATTGTTTCTTATTGGAAGCAGGGCTTCCCTCAGAGCCGCTAAATAAGCTATAGACTGGCGGGCGAGCAACCCGTTGGTTTCCTGCAAAATACGAATCTGTTCCGCATACGTCCTTAACTCTTTTTTTACTTCTTTGTCCAAAGTTGACATTTGATTTGAATCCACCATTAACTGATTCAATGCTATGGTCAGGCGTGTTTTTTTTTCTACCAAAGGGTCTAACCGTTCATAATCCAATTGAGTCATACAGTCTTTTTCTTGTTCCATCACGTTCAAAAGTCCTTGAAGGCGTTCAACGAGCTGCATCTCGAAATTATTCATTCTTTCAATGACCTTTCCTGAAGAATTATATCCGCCAACCGACCCGCAAGACGGTCTACTGAAAAATCATACGTACCCGAACTCAACATATCTTTGATTTCAAGGGCACGCACTGAGATTTCTTCAACATCAGCACCGTCTTTTATCAATGCAGTGAGGGCCTTGGCGGCACCAGAAAGTTCTAATCCGTCTTTGCCTTGCAGAGTCGAACTTTCCGGTTTTGAAGCGATTTTCGATTCTGATTTACTTAAAGTCTTATAAGCCAGATGCACATTAGGTGTAGTTATTTTCATAGGAATCCCTCCTTATAGAGCACGAGCAAAGTTTTGCTGTTATCTATTATCGTCGAGTTTTTTCTTTTGTTAAGTGCTTTTCATTTTTATTTCTTCAAAACACGGATTGCACAAAAAAACCTCTTTCAAAATTGAAAAAGGTTTGATAGATCTTTGTATTATTTAAAATTTTCTACACGTTTCTGAACATCCAAAATATTTGTGATCCGTATACCAAAATTTTCATTAATCACAACCACTTCACCACGCGCAATCAGTTTGTCATTAACATAAACGTGAAGAGGCTCTTCAGCAAATTTATCAAGTTCCACAATGGATCCGCGGCTTAATGATAAAATCTCCTGAATGGTCTTTTTCGTCTTCCCCAAGACAACCGATACCTCCAGGGACACATCCATTATTAAATCGATATTGGATAGGCTGTTTTCTATTATGCCCGGTTCAAAGGATTCGTAAATAGGTTTTCGGATCCAAGGCGATGCATCTTCTGTTTTTGAAGATTGACCAACACCCAAGTTGCTGTCAGAAGCTGAAGCATCCTCCACCCGGGTCTGTTGCTCTTGAAATCCGCTGGAATCGGTTTCGTGATAATCCTTTTTTTCAAGCAACATGGTGATTTCCTCTTGGGTCAGTATCCTCTCATTCATGTTCAAGCCGCCTTTCTCTAATCTGCGATATTTTAACAGCGATTTTTTGTTTTCGCAATCCAAGATAACCCTTGAACTTCAGGCGATCTTCCACATAAACAGAAAGGGGTTCATCAATTCTATTATCAAGTATAACAACATCCCCAACACTTAGATTTACAAAATCCTTAATATAAAGCCTTGCTTTTCCCAGTTCAGCCACCACTTCCACATGGGCATCCTGTAAATTAGTTTGTATTTGCGCAGCATGGGCATCATCATCTGCAATAATATCATGTTGAAACCAGCTGTGAACGCTTAATTTATGAACCACCGACTCAATTGAAATGAAAGGAATGCAGAGGTTGATTTTCCCGTTTTTACCGGCAATTAATGTTTTTATTGAAATTATAGCCACTGATTCATTTGGCGCAATGGTTTGTTCCAAAGAAGGCAGTTTGTCGATCGCCTCAATTTCAGGATTGATGCTGACCACTTCATCCCAAGAAGTCTTCATAGTGCGTGTCAACGTTTCAACCACTTCATGCACGACGCAAAGCTCAATGTCTGTCAAGCCAACATTTTTTTCCATAATCTTTGCCATTCCACCACACAACAAATCCACCACTTGATAAGCAAACATAGGGTTAAGTTCCATAAAAATTTTTCCGGGACAACTCTTTAAATTTAAGGTGGTCAATACCGTTGGACTCCACAATGATTTCAAGTACTCTTCATATGTCCGCTGTTCGATGCTTTCAAAAATTAGAGATACCGAGGTTCTAAGCTGGCCTGACAAGTAGCTTGCGGAAACTCTCGCGTACTCCTCGTAAATCATTTGCAGCGTTGACATATGATCCTTGGAAAATTTATTTGGTCGCTTAAAATCATAAGTTTTGTATTTCGATTCATCCGCTGAAACATCAGCTTCGTTTTTCATACCACCCGTTTGGATGGCTTTGAGCAGAACATCGATATCTTTTTGGGTCAATAACTCCGCCAATTTTCCACCTCATCCAAACTTGCTTAGTTTCTCTGTGCCGACCATTTTAGTATAGCATGAACAAGGTAGACCATGAATATCTTTTTGCGACGTTGATATTTAATAATTCAAGCACGATATCCCCTGTTTTTTACCACTTATTAACAATTCGTGTCAACCTATGATTTTTGTCAAATCAATACCTGCAACCTTTGGAATCATGAAATATGATTGCGAATATCTTCTTCAGCCTCACCGACAGGAGGGATGGTAATTCGCTATTGCACCTCGACTTCTGTCGCGCTGACCTGCACCGGGTAACTTTCCCTGATGGCTGGCATAATCACCACTTTAACTTTGGTCTCTGGCTTCAAATCTTCAAGTGACAGCGGATTGCCTTGTCGGTCTAAAATACTTGCTCCAGGCATAAAATCCACCCAAGCTGTGTCAAAGAGATCATAGTCTATGGTTTCAATCAAAAGCCGGTTCCCTTCAACGGATTCAATAATGCCTTCAAACTCAAGGGTCGTTTCAGATTCCAGCACTGACAGCAAAGCCTCTCTTACAAACTGCTGTTGAGCTTCACCGGAAATCTCAGCCGTCAAGTCATCCTTCTGAGGACCATAACTTCCAAATTGGGCATGATTCCCGCCCGTTACCATGATCACTTTTGAATGCGCAGGCATCAGTGCTTGCCACTTTGAAATTTCATTACTATTTACCAGTCCGTCTCTGGTTGCGAAGAAAGCGAGCACCTCACCGCCGTAATCATTTAACGGCTTGCTGTCTTGAGGATAAGCCGCCATTAAGATCAGCGCAGAAATCAGATCCGGATGTTCATAGACAAAGTCTGCCGCCATAGCGCCACCCAGAGAATGACCCGCAAGCCACCAAGTGGTGATTTCTGGATGCTCATTTATGATCTTAAGGGCTGCATCCGGGTTAAAGACCGCCAGATTGAATGGCATGTCGGGCAAAAACAGGCTTATGCCATGATCCAGCAGGGGCAGAATCAAAGGGCCGTAAGCCTCCGCCTGTACCTTGCCGCCCTGGTAGAAGATCAGACCAACACCTGTCGGTTCGACGGGCTGCCAGTGGACGTAACCATCGGCAGACTGCTTTTGATTTTCGTAGCCCGCGTTGATCCCAAGGGCTTCCGGTGTTGGCTGTGAGCTTCCCGAAAGGTAAAGGCCTGCCGCAGCCACCGCGACCGCGAGCAGCGCCGCCAGGACCAATAATAAACGTCTGCCGGTTCGTGCGCGTCCCATAGGATCCTCCCTTTCAGATTACATCATTCGGATTGCGAAATGCGGGCAGGCTGAGATGCAGTAACCGCACTGGATACATTTTTCGGGATCAATCCAGGCCTTGCCGTCTTCCTCGAAGGAAATCGCGTCGCTGTGGCAGGCGTCAAAACAGGTGCCGCAGGCTTTGCAGACAAGTTTGAAGACAAAGATTTTTTTCTCCTGGAGTTCCAGCGGCACGTCCTTATAGGTTGGATCATTTTTGAAAAATTTGAGATTGTAGTTGACCTCGTCCATCCGGATCATGCCCAGGGCGACCGGATAATCTCCGAGACCGCGGGCGTAGGCCATGCTTCTTTCATATTCTGCGGACAGGGTGCCGCCGCCGAGGACTTTCATAAGGTAGACGCCTTTCCCATGGCTATGGCAAAGGGCAATGGCATCTTCCATTTCTTCCTGCGTGCCGTTGTAGATGCCTCGACCAGCGACGTTGATCAGGGCGAAGACCACATCAATGTCCTCTCTTAAAGCCGCTGCGGCGATCACCTTTGGATTATGGGTGGAGATGCCGGTCGCGCGGATTACGCCTTTTTTCTTATAATCTATCAAGCACTCCAGTGCCCCGCTTCTGAGTTCAAAGACATCCGTCTCGACCTTAGCCGCATGAAGGTGGAAAATGTCGATCCTACTGACGCCCATGGCTTCCAGGGCCTCGTGTATGGCTGCCTCCATGGCTTCATAAGTGCTAGCGCCTGATTTTGAAGCGATCACCGGCAACGTGTCTACTTTTTCCAGGGCTCTTTTGATGTGAGGATAGGTGCCGTACATTTGAGCTGTGTCTATGAAGTCGACCCCTTGTCGGAGGGCTTCCGCAATGATTTCGGACGCCTCTTCCACGGGTACGTTTTTCTGCAGCGGTCCAATAGGAAGAATACCGAGGCACAGCTCACCAACTTCGATGCCGCTGTTGCCAAGGGCCATGCGTTTGATCTGCATAGGTTAAACGCCTCCTCAACTAGTCTATCGTCTAATTGTGTCAATTGTTTAGTTTTTGTTTGTCACTGATCTGTTTAGTTAGCCACGGCATTTTTTGAGTTCTTGTGTACACTTCGCCGCGAACAAAGCGCTGTCCAGGGATATTGCCACATATTTGAAGCCCTGCTCAATCCGTTGTCTTGCAATTTCTCCGTTGCCAGCGATGGTTCCGCAGAGTTTGCCGTGGCGCCGGGTAATTTCAAGCGCCTTCTGAACTGCTGCCTCGACGCGCTCGTGGTTCACCTGTCCGGTGAGACCCAGGGATTGAGACATGTCGTAAGGTCCTACGAAGATGACGTCGATCTCCGGATTCTGACAAATTTCATCCAGATTTTCGAGGCATTCAATGTTCTCGCAGTGGATGACAATGAGGGTTTCCTCATTTGCCTTGGCGAAATATTGGTCCGGCTCTGTCATCCCATAGTTCGAAGACCTCATAAACGCCACACCGCGCCGCCCGACAGGATAGTACTTGGCGTTCCTGACAACAGCCGCCGCTGTCTCGGCGGTGTTGACCTGGGGCACTTGAATACCGTGTGCGCCAATGTCCAGAAAATGAAGGATGGTGCTTTCCATAGTGCTTGGCACCCTGACAATAGGCGTCAGGCCTCTGCGTTCAGCTGCCCGGATCAGGGTCAGAGCACTTTCCGGCCCCATGGGACCATGTTCACAGTCTATGATGGCAAAGTCAAAGCCCGCCAGACCCAATATTTCTATAACGTCCGGCGAATTCATGACGGCGAAAATCCCGACTGCCGCTTCTCCTTGCTTAAGTCGTGCCTTAAGTGTGTTGTGGAACATGTTTTGACATCCTCCTCTGACGCTCTGTTAAATGGACGCCTCCGAACCAATTGAAAGGAAGCGGTGACCCAGTACACTTGGATGACAGCAGGTTCGTGTTCAATTAGAAGTTTTAGGTTTTAGGCCTGCGCCATGCCTAGGCCAATCTCCTCAGCCACAGTTTTCATGCCTTCCAGCGTGTGCAGAATCACGTCGTCCAGCGTCCAGTTCATCATGACAGCGCCCTTTTCAATGACGTCTCTGGAGACGCCTGCCGCAAAGCTTGGGGTCTTGTATTTTTTCTTTATGGATTTGACCTCCATGTCCAGGACGCTCTTGGAGGGACGCATGAGGGCAGTGGCGTGGATCAAGCCTGTAAGCTCATCAATAGTGAACAGCACTTTTTCCATAGGATGCTCCGGGGCAATATCGACACACTGGCCATAACCATGGCTGGCAGCAGCGCGAATCAACCGCTCGTCGAAGCCGTGTTCTCTCATGATTTCCTGGGATTTGACACAGTGGGCCTCCGGATACTTTTCAAAATCCAGGTCGTGCAGCAGCCCGACAACGCCCCAGAATTCTACATCTTCTTCATTTAAGTGCTTAGCGAAATAACGCATGACCCCCTCCACTGCCATAGCATGTTTTTGGAGATAGGCGTCCTGATTATATTCTGTAAGTAGTGCCCAGGCTTCTTCCCGGGTTGGCATATGAGACATTCTGGTTTCCTCCTGCGAATCAACATTTTATTTATATTTAGTATCTTTTCTTTACAACATCACATTTTCAAAAAAATCCGACTCATGAGAAATCTCAAACCGGATCTTTGAGTTTTCCTGAATCGCGTCCGTAAAAACGGAAATCAGTTGAACCCCATAGGCCCCAAGACTTTGATACAGCGCCTCACTGTGGATCAGACGGATGATGAGCGGATCACTCCAGGTGCTGAGCAGATCCCAAAGCGCATCAAGATTATTGCCGTAATAGTCCGGAAAGTCGAATTGCTGCTTGAGATGCGCATGCGCCGTATCTCTCGACGTCATCAGCGCGCCATCCAAAACCACATGTTGAACCTCGTTTTCAGCATACATCCGGCAAACACTGCTCCTCTCAATAGAACTGGATAAAAGTCTCGTAGTGGTCATCCGTGTAGAAAATCAATCCGTCATTGGAATACACAAGTCGCTCAGCACCGCGGTAGCCGCCCTCGTAGCTGACGTCGCATTCATACCATCGGCGGCTATCCTGGTCAGGCAGGCGCCCCTCGCGGTTGCCAAAGTTGTCCCCGCCAATGCTCATTTCATCTGTGACGTCCCAAAGATTTCCCTTATTGCTTTCCCAGCCAAGATCTGCCGCTTTCCGCTTGGTGATAAAGTTTTCCGGCAGTTCATTGAAAAGGTGAAGGTAAGCCGCGACGTCCTCCGGCGCGGTATATCTGCCGCCTTCCTCAACATAGCTTTCAGCTTCTGCTAAAAGCGCTTCCAGTTCTGTCAGAGGCGCTGGCGTTTCTTCGACTGCTTCACCTTCGGTTTCTATTTCTGTTTCCGCCGGCTGCTCTACAGCTTCAGGGGCTTCACTCTCAGGCTCCGTAGTTAACGGTGCCCCGCCGCAGCCCGAAAGGACCAGCATAAACATCAGCAGCCATACAGCCAGCCAAGTCCATTTCATGCCGCGCAGTTTACTTAATTGTTCACTCAGAATAGTCACCTCATTTCAAAACTATAGAACCGACTAATCCGCTTCAAGGTTAGAATCCAAGTTCTTCTCCAACAATCAGCACTGTCATATCTGTCAGCGAAGGCTTCTTATTCAAAATAGTCGTCACATTGCAGATCCGGGTCGGACTGCTGCAATCCGTACAGACTCCCGTCTTTACACACGGATTCGGACGGTTCAGCCTTTTGTTGTTCAGCGGCGCCGCAATGGTCTTGATTCTGACTTCAGCTGCGTCGAGATTCTCCACCAGTTTGTTCACTCCTGCCACAATGATGACCTTCTTTGGTCCAAAGATCATAGCCGCAACACGGTTTCCAACCCCATCACGATTGACAATTTCACCCTTCATGGTAATGGCATTGGCACTGGTCAGAAAAACATCACAGGACAGCTGGCCATGTCTGTAGGCTGCGCTTTGCTCCGGTGTCAGACCTGGCTCATTGTGCCACAACACCGTATTGCCCCTGTCTTTCAGGAGCTCCGAAAGCCCAAGGGATTCAATAGTTTTAGAACCGCCTATGCCCACAACAGCACCTTCAGGGATCATGCTTAAAATCTGACGTACCGCTTCATGCCCGCCCGGCACGTAAGCCGCTTCAAAGCGATTGGATTTCAGCGCCTCAACCGCTGCTTCACCCATTTCCTCCGGTGTTTTCGTTATCATTTCAATCATGTCATTCGCCTCCTCACGGTCTTGATTACTAAATATAATCCTTCACATTGCATCGATCCCGGATCACGCCGCGAATCAATGGCTTTTTGCTGGTCATCAGGATCATTATACCCGGGCCATGACCCATTTTAACACAGTCGCTGTGAACGACAACACCGACGCTGACAGATCCCTTTAAATAGGCCCTTCCAAAAGTATTGTCGCAGTCCTGAAGCACGACAAAGTCTCCAAATCTGAGGGTATCAATGCCCAGTGTCCTGATGACCTCTTCATCCTGAGTCATGATGTCATAATCCCCGGTAAAGGCATGGGCTGAACCTATGCCGGAGCCCATCAGGTGTGCCGGTACAATAGCCGCCACCGGAAACTCAATGACGCCGCCTTCGGTTTTGAGATCCATGCGCTCGAGCAGTTCAGGATCCATATTCATGACGGTGACCTCAGGAAAATCCAGCAGTTTCAGTCCTTGTCCGCAGCCTTTGATCTGAATTTTATCGTCTATAGCGAGTTTCTCCATGGTCTCTTCTGAAAATTCGACAATGACGTGTTCAATCCCGCCGTGGGCGCCCAAAACGTAGCCGGTCTCCCCCTTCGCGTCCCCCGTCACGACTTTGGCCTGATTTCCCAGACAGGACAGCACCATCAGAGCATCATTTTCCGCTGTAATTTCATTGCGGATGGAGACGCTGGGTTCAATGTGATCCCCCGCCAGCCCAAAGGCCGGGTCCCCCACATGAATGCCATAAGTAATCGACCCTGTCGATGGCAAAATCATAGCCTCGCCATTCTGATTAATCCTAAAGGTCTTCGTATTGATGGGATGATGGATCTTCCCCATTACGGCCTGTGCAACGACGCTTTTTTTGTTGGTTTTAAGCATGCAGATCCTCCCTGGTTCGTCAGTTTGCCAGTGTCAGTGTCAGTATTGGATTCTGATTCCATTTTAAACAAAATTACCGTGAAAAAGAATAGGTCGGGATGAAATATATTCAAATGAGGAAGCGTTAATCAGGCATTATAATGGTTCGATTATGTGTTTTGAGGTGTGAAGAAATCAAATGACCATCGACAGAGACATTTGACACTTCATCGATACACAAATGAATCAGGGATCAAACCTCTTATTATTGAGAAATGATCCCTGTTTGATTTTTAATTTTTGATCAACTTCACCGTATGGATCTGATCATCTCAAGTGAAAATATAACCTTAACGACTTATTAATGTTATTGTCATATGCAAATCGCAGCTCTTAAATCAGATTGCACACAACCTAATTCACTTTCTCCATACACTGCCCTGACAACCCCTATCCTCCAAGCTTCGAAATAACCCCTTCCACAAATTTCTTTATGCTGACCTTCCCCCGCTCTTTGGTCAGTCCGTCAAGATATTTCATCTCCTGCCTGACCTGAGGGAAATCAAAAAGAAGGGTGCCGTATTCCGTAAACTTGGTGTTGTAAGGATCCTCCTGACCCAGCGCTGCCAAATTGGCCAGAGCCTTCTGAATGGTCCTGCGAATCCGCTGTTCAACTGCCCGGGTATTGACCGCGCTGCCTTCTGTTCCCAACTCTGCCTCAGCGATCTCCTTATAAATTTCCTGGAGTTGGTAGGTACCAGAGGCTGAAGACTGACTGATCCGCATGATGAGCCGCGTCAAGTCCTTGCAGCCGCTGTCGCCTACGATGCCTAAGTCAGAATAAATGGCTGTGAGCCTTGCGCTTGGATCCTGCGGCTGAGTTGCCGACTGGGCCTGAGCACGCCCCACAAACTGAAGGGCGTTCTGAATCAGGGACATGGAACGCTCGAGCTCGAGGTTGTGTGCTACGCCCCGGATGACGTTGATCACCTCGATCCGGTTGACGGGTTTCCCAATGAAGAAGACTATGCCGGCGGTGTAGGCTTTTGAGACCATCGGCTCATCCTCTACTTGAGAAATCATGATGAATTTGCCCTTATATCCCTGCCGCAGTGCGGCCTCCATCACGGCGACCCCATCCACGCCCGGGAGCAGATAGTCGATCAGCACCATGTCCGGGTGATAGAACGCAATCTCTTCCGCTGCATGGGTGCCGGAGGACAGATCTGCCACGACTCTGCCCAGCTGGTTTTTTTCGATGATCTGCCGGAGCATCACTCGAACGCTGGGATCGTCATCGATAATCATAAAGGTGTGGGGCACCTGGTTCTGGGCGCCCATCCCGGAAAACAACTCGTTTTGCGATTGCGACATGACCTATTCCTCCAGTGCCTGACGTGGGATCGTCAGAATAAATGCGGTGCCTTTACCCACTTCAGTTTCAATGTCAATGCGTCCGCCCAGTGTATCCAGCAAATTTTTCACATGGGAGAGCCCAATGCCCGTCGAGGCTGCCCCAGTCTCTTCGTTGTATTTCGTCGTGAAGCCAGGCGTAAAAAGCACCGGCAGCACGTAGTCCTCAATACCCTCACCTGTGTCCCGAACCATGAAACGCGCCACTTGTGCTTCCAAGTCGACATCCAGGGTCACCATAATGTCACCCTCTTTGCCGCAGGCGTCCATGGCGTTCACGATCAGGTTGTTGAGGATGGTGAACACGCTGTGATAGTGTTTGACCTGGATCGAGTTCCCTACCTCAAGCCTGAAAGTGATGGCACTGCCCATTTCCTCCAGAATCCGCCGGGCGTTGATCTCAATGATGGACGCAATGTCCTTCAGACTCATGGCCCCGTCCTTCTCGAAATTCTTGACCAGGCTCTCAAAACCCCGCAGCACCCGGTAGTAATCCTTCTTAATCTCGTGGACATCCCGGGCTATGGTCAGCGCCTCATCCCGCACGCCGGGATTGTCCTTGTGGGCCTCGTACAGGCCGTGACTGCGGCTCATGACGCTTTCGATCTCGCCCATGGACTTCTTCAGGTAAAACAATTCCGCCTGAATGTTGGCCATGACCGCGTTCAACTGGGCGTACCGCTTCTGGTGCTCCCGTTTCATAATCAGAAGCTCCTGGCTTCGGTACAGGAAGTAGACAAAATAGGCTAAAATACTGCGCGCTATGCCTATGCTCACAATAAGCACGCTCAGATTCACAATATTCGTTCCGCCTACAAGGGCTTCTATGAGGTTACAGGTTATGTCCACAACAGCCAGGGTTGCCATGGTCAAAAACGGCTGTTCTTTCCTGGACCTGAGGCGCAGCACCTTTGCCAGGATTCCAAAGGAAAGGTAGTACACGCCCGCAGGCAGGTTTTCTATGACCAAATCCAGAAACGGCAGTTCTGTCAGATACAGACGTATGGCAGTTCTGAGCACGACAATAGCGCCGGCGGATAAGGCAGCTGTCCCTATTTCAGAAGTATCCTCCCGTATAAGAAAAATCAGGCTCAGCGCCAAAACGCCCGCAGAAAACCTGAAGGTAGACTGAAACGGGTAGAAATAGATTTGGCCAAAGAAGGCAACGACCGCCATTAACAAGAGATAGGTTCTGAGCTTAGGTTTTCGGCTCGGGATCACGGCGAGGTCCTCCTTTGGCTCCTGATTTTGCATTTTCAAAATAAGCGGTTATTTAAGCTGCTTTATCACTTTTCTTCTGTTATTTACAAAATACACGAATCCTGAAGGAACTTCAATATTCGCAGGATGACTTGGCGGCTGGCTGGTCCATGGAGCAAGACATGGCCGGCCGGTTCGAAATATTCAAGGGTCACTTCAGGATTGGGATTAATGCTGCGAAGGCCTTTTTTGATCTGTTCTGCGCTTTTCCAGTGGACGGTGTCGTCATCCAGTCCCTGTAAAATGAGACTTGGGCAACTCAGCTGACCAAACCTGGACTTTGTCCTGATTTGAATGCGTTTAAACTCAAGCAGGGCTCTTAACGGGAATTTGACGGTACTTTTCATATAATAGCGCAAATGGTCAGCGCGGCTCCGCCTCCAGTCCTCTGTTAAATTGGCCATCACCCGCTTCAGATCCCAGTGTCTGACGGGAACGCTCATGAAGATGAGTGCCGCTGGTTTATAGTTCAGTGCGAGATGCACTGCGATCAGACCTCCCGTGGAAAACCCGGCCAGAACAATGTTGTCTGATTGTTTTCTGAGGGCCTTGTAGGCTTGCTCTGCGGCATTGATCCAGTCCTCATAGGAGTGGCGTCCCATCTCTCTTCGACTGCTTCCGGACAGACCGCGGATGGTCGGCGCTGCAACCAGACAGCCCTCGGCTCTGAGGGCTTCCGCCAAGGGTTCAACCTCCCAGGGGCCGCCGCCAAAGCCATGAAGGAGGAGAACGGCCGGCGCTTGTTGAGGTGATGCATTTTTGTGTGACATGCCAGACCGCTCCTTTCGATTTTTTCAGCTGTTACCATTCTACCACATTCCCCTCGAAATTCATCATCGCAGAACTCGCAGATCTGAAATTGACACAGTGATTTTGCCGAATTGAAGCCGGTGTCTGACACCAACTTCTTCTCATCATTTTCATCAGATTGCCGCGTCAACTGATTACAATTTGGCTATGCCACTTGATTCAGCCCACAGATGTGCTAGAATCTTGAAGGGAATTCATTTGACAGGAGATATGATATGGACCGTACTTGGATTGCACTTATATTATTCTCACCTTTTACAGCCTGGATCCCTGCCGTTGGCGCGGCCATGGCTGCCTACCGAAAGAAAATGACGATTTGGCTGACGCCAATGACCATCGGCATAGCACTTCTTTTTAATTGGGCTCTGTTGACCGGGATCTACAATCACTCCCTCAGGGAGATTCTGGTGTCCTTTGGCATCTTATTTTATCTGGGTTGGACCATTTTTCTGCAGAACAGCGTGACGCGTACCCACCAGGTTGAGGCGCTGCTGGAAAAAGTATGGCGGCTGGGGTTGATTGCGGCGGGGTTGGGACTGGTTGAGAAACTGCTGTCCTTCTTCATGGA